>JAAUXU010092173.1_pt1 | contig 22005 bp, 17 predicted proteins | sample 7278151 | NCBI WGS metagenome assembly JAAUXU01 (sample SAMN14350113, study PRJNA611818) | marine sediment metagenome | isolation source: surface marine sediment (1.8m) | place: French Polynesia: Moorea | collected 2018-08 | reverse complement strand
TTAAACCACCACCCTGCACGGCCCCCGGCCCCTTCCCCCCCCCCTGTGGCCACTGCCCCGTCGCCCCCCGGGGGGGGGGGGGGGGAGGAGGGGGGGGACTTTGTAGTATTTTTATGCGGGAAATTGTCTCCGCTTTCATCTCTGCTGAATTTTCACAGACATCAAAAGGAGCCTCTCAGAGCACATACAAAGAGAGAGATTCACACACATACCTATGTAATCGTAATAAGAAGGATTTTCTTTCCTGGGGAAAAGAAAGGGAAGAACCTGAAAGGGGGGGGCGGAAATTTAAGGAGGAGAAAGAGGAAATAAAGAAAAATTCCACACGACCTTTTCGCGTGTACTTTTTTCACCAAAGACACGGAGAAGAGAGAAGAAAAATGTTGCGGCGATGATTTTGTGTCGTGAGGGGGGGAAATAACGACAAAATTGGTCGTGGGGGGACTTTTGCAAGTGGTCTTTGGCGTGGAGCAAACAACACTTTTACCCTTTTTTGCGGGCGCTGCGAGCGAGCGAGCGAGGAGGAAATTTGTGCAATTTCGGGCCAGATTTTTGCTCGTTTTTAGAACTCGGACTCTTTTTCCTTGGTCTTGGCCCCGCTATGAGTTTCCTGCTCTTACAGGTTGGCGAATGTGAAAAAAAGGAAGAAAAAGAAAACATGTGGTAGTCGTATTTTTTTAGTCTTATGTTGCCCAGAACATTTTTCTTGAACTTTTGCAGTCCCGTTTAACTAAGTTCTCAGTTTTCACGGTTCTTTCTCCTGGAGAGGTGAAAGGGGCTGTCACTGAATGCCAGATAATGAAAGCGGCGACTCCGCCAGACAAATTGGGGTACATAAATCAGTCTGGATTAAAAACATTGGGTGCAGTCAAGCGCGAGGAAGCCACTTTTGTCTGGTCGAGAAATCCTTCTTGTTTTCAACCAAGCGTGAAAGAGAGCGAAGGAAAAAAGCTCTCTTTTCTTCTCTCTCTCCCTTTCTTGCATCGAAGTAATTGTGGCTAAAATTTTAGGATGCTCAAAAATCGAAGAATATATATGAAAAAATCCTCCGTCTCCTTCTCTTTCATTCAGACGAAATCAATCAAGCTTCATCTTCTCTCTGCCATCTTCACTGTGCTGCACTCGGAAAAATCAGAGTCAGCTCTCTCTCTCTTCCCTCTCACGCCGATGAATTTGCTGATTTCAACGAGATCTTTCGGAGTGCGAAATTCGCATAATGGGATGGAAAAACTCTTACGAGAATTTAATGTTTGACTACTCACACCTTCAGCGCTAAAATAGTGAATTCCACAGGATTTTTCTCGCTTAACATTTTTAGTCCCACATTTAAGTATTTGTGCTCAACCACAATTCTGGAACAGCTGTGGGAACCGCCACTGGCAAGTCCACTCACTCTGGCTCTCTGATAAGGATAAAAACGGCAGTCAAGATGGCTCTGTGGGTCCAGTGGAGTTTGCAACCAATGACATACACTATTGTGCATATTAGTTGATGAGAGGAAGAAATTTTGTCGTATTTTTGCAGCACTGATGAGTAAAACAGTAGCCAAGTAGTTAAGGTCAGAGAGAGGATCAGAGGGGATTAACTGAAATTACAGTGGATCCTTCGGTTCACGAACATCCATCCATGCCTCTCTGCGAATAATCCGATTGATGAACAAAATTTCATCCCGGTCGGCAAAGCTCGCACTGGAGGACGAAGCAGCAGTGTTCAGGCCTATTGAGGCCCCGTTCACATGTCTTAATTCATTACATTTCTGTCTAGTTTCATCAATGTCCGATTAAAGACAGACTTATCCGAGATGATAAAGAACACCCCAAAAAAGACTAACCGTATCAGTATCTGATCACAACCCCAGCCAGAGCAAATGGGAGTGGTTTTAGTTTTGAGTGTTTTAAAATCAAAATGTCTTCGACCACAGATCAGTAGCTAAAGTATAATTTTCTCACTAAGAAAACAAAAAGTTCACAGAACAAAAACTTGGTCTCCACGTATACTTTGCACAGTAAAATTTCTTCCCAGCGAAAGGCAGAAAAGATGTCTCACAAGAGCCCCCCGAACAAACCTTTCCTCACATTTGTCGAGGATTTCGTGAAAAAAAAATCGACTTAGGAGCCTTACAAGAGAGGAGAAGCATGACATTCTCCCAGTACCAGCCCATTTTCGTCATTGAAACATGGTCTTGCACAACACGACGTCTAGAAGAGTGTTAAGCCCCCTAAGCCCGCTAAGTACCTGGGCGGAACAATAAGGTCTGTCTGCGGTGATATCTGGACCAAAGATGAAGAAGCTGAAGAAATGTCTGAGCTGACGCCGACTGAAGCTCCAAAGCATTGGGTAGTCAATCCCTGATCGCCGTGCCGTCATTTCGACCAGCCAGTAATTTCGTGAGAGATCAGCGGGCCAAAGACTGTTGCTCCGGATACCCTGGACCGGGGTATCCAGAAGAGTTTCATTCCTGTGGACCGTGATCAGCTAAAGACTCTATGAGCTACAAACTCCGAGGCGAGGACTTAGGTCAGCAAGATCTCGATGCTGCCTGATGGTCCCCCCATGTGACCCCATGTGACCTCCATGAGAAGAAGTGATAAAGTGTACTATGCGTGCACGAAGCTATATTGACGAAATTCATACTCCACATGATGACAGTATGTTTGATCCTAGCGATGACCAGGACTTCATGATGAGGACAGTTCTTTTGATCTGTCATCCTTACTGTCAAGTATGGGGGGCGAGAACACACTGCTTTGGGAGTGTTCATCTGCTAAGGGGGCTGGCAGACTTACCTGACGGCTAAAATTCTGCGCTAGCGTTTCTATTTAAATTAAATTTAGCGTTTCTAACATGGAAAGTTAATTGCTCACAGCAGATATCCAATAGCTTTTTCACACAATTTCATTCATTACTAAGTGATGCTTTCAGGTACCTTTGCAGGGCCAACAAGCCTTGGAACTACTCCGAGAAGTTATGGACACCTATTAAAGCAGCAGGTCCCTCAAATGAACTGGGGGGTGAGGATTATGGGAGGGCAGAGCCCCCATCCCTCCACACACGTGAGCATTTTGCAAATTTGTGGGTAAAAGACAACAAGACACACCATTTCTGCTAGTCTATATACCCAAATGAATCACCGGCTTCTTCATATTTTTGGATTTTGCCTAAATACTGGACTGACCCCAAAAAACCTTAGCATTCGAGCGTCATGGCGAAAAGCATCCAGAACTCATTGACTTTTTCAGTGACATGCATCAAACATCAGTCGCTGTCTGATGTAGTAAATCAGTGCTTGAAGTAGTCGCCATTTGCCTTCAGCATGGCCTCCAAACGAGGCAGGAAGGCCGCACAGCTCCTGACGATGAAGTCTGGCATCATGGCGACCTCCACGGCTACCTTCAGGTCATCGTTGGACTGGTGAGGTGCAGCACAAGCCTCCGCCTCCACGATGCCCGACACTGCATAGTCCTATGGGTTCAGGTCTGCACTTGATGGTAGCAACATGGACCAATGCCAGAAGCCAGCAATTTTTGCCTTGATTCATGTCTGAGTCTTCTTCGATTTGTGCAATTGTGTGCTCTTTGCATCATGAGAGAAGCTTGGTGTATTGGGGTCAGCACAGGAGGGACCTCGTACGGCGATAGTTTAGGCCAAGAATCAATCATTCTGCCTAATGAATGCCTGGTCAACTGTGAACATCTTTTTATCTGAAAAGATCCAGATGGTGGAGCAGTCATGCTTCATGCTCGTTCCAGGGCAAGAGGGTCCTCCTGTTCTTGATTTGCCTCATCTTTGTCACCTCTAGAAGTTAGCATCACCTTCATCCGTTTGAGGTAATTCCCGACTCATCCAAGGCCTGCTGCAGTGAGGACCTGCTTACCCTCAAGTCCTTTGCCATCTTCACCTGTGACTAAGTGGGCTTTGCCTTGACCTTGACCTTCATATGCTCTCTTTGAAGTCGAGGGCAGGTGCAGGCTTGGGCCTGCCACTTTCCCCTTTCCTCTCCATGCTCTTACCCTCGACTTTTGAGTCAAAGCCCTGAGAGCAACTGATGCTCTTACATAGATTTAAATGACACTTAACTGGGCGTTGAGGAGTGCTGACACCTTATGGTGTTTTGCCCCCATTAAGTCTATCTTTCAGTCTACTAACTTTTTAACTAAAGTTGAACTGAAGAAGATGCAATGCTGCACAAGTTTAGTTTTATGCTCTTAACGGGTTAGAGCTCGAAATGGCGGAAATTTCTAAGTGTTCACGATTTTTGGGCGGTCCTGCACACACACATGTCACTTTTGACCTTTGTCATCATTCTTATCATGTCTAAATGATTCCGACCCAACACTAATCACGCGGGAAGTCGAGCCTCACACCTACCGGTCTTAGTCCCCGGACAAGCTGGACGGCTACACCAAGCTTCATGTCGTTCCAGTTGTTTGCTCCATGAGGTCATGAGGTCATCTTTTTCAACCTCATCATTCCAATTTGCAGCACCTTGAGCTTACACGGGCCATGTATAAGACAGAAGTAGGAAGACAGGACATGGCAAACACAATCACCGAGCAAGTGCTGGCAGTGATGTTGAACACCTGAGATAGTGTTGATTGGCAGCATGGGGAATAAAGTCAAACTATGGCTGCTTTGGTCAGACTGGACAAGCATTCATAGGTTTTAAACCAAATTTTTGTAATGACAACAAACTACACTAGGCTTCTCTCCGCCAAGGCGACTTAGTCAAGCGACAACTTCAAAACATGGTGTTAAGAGACCCACTTCGATGGTGTCGCGGACTGTAAATTACACTGTCACAAGTCCACATATACATTATTAGTGTGCTATGATGGGGGAACTTCTGCTAGACCCTGTATGTACCTCTCTTATCAGCACAGGATGACGGCGACCCTAACCTACCAATGACAGCGTCAAGTTAGATTGTGACAGCTGAGGTACACCTGAGATGCGTCTGAGTCTGGGCGGTATTTGGCCCTGGGGCACCCTGTGCATTTCCATGTGTATGATTGAGAAGAACCTGAAGAAGGAGGAAGATGAGATGTCTGCCAGCAGAAAGGAAGACGAAAAAAGTTTTGTTCAGAAAATCGCAGGAAGAAACGAATTTCGGATCCGCTTATGTATCCTAAACCCTGAAATGTTTTTTGTGCATAACTTGACGAAAGTTGTATTGGTACCAACTTTGTACCTTTGATTTGACTTTTTCCACCATATTTGTTCACTGAACTGTGGGTAAAATAACAAGAAAATAAATAAAAGAGGAAGCAGCAAAAACTACGGGCAAACAACTCAAAATGTGGCACTTTGAAACAGACCTCCCAATGTCTACGCTGACACGCTATAAATATGCGGACGCACGTGCTGGGAGAGAACGTGGAAAGTTTCAAAATCCTTTTCTCTTTATGCCTTTCACCGAAATATCAAATTTTGCCTAAGCGCGAGACGTTGAAAGCGACAGCGGAAGACAAATGCTCAACCAGACATGGGCTTAGTGGAGAAGAAGACAGGGAAACGATCACCAGTGCTTAAGCAACGCCCAAGGCTTAAGGACCACTAACTGTTATTGAGTCTTGGACTCTCTCTCGCCATGAGAGGATCTATGGCAACTTCATGAATGCGATGACGACCAAAAATGTCATCTTCCAGGAAATTGTCTAGGAGAGACTTCTGCATATACTGGAACTCTTGTCCATTTCACAAAAAAGTATTAGTTAGAGTTTTGCTTTTTAAGAGGAGAAAGGAAAAGGTCGATTTTCTTTTAGGATCGTGTGCGAAAAAAATCGTCAATGTCCATTCCACATACGAGAGAGAGCTGAAGAAAAAACTTTTTTTTCCTCTAACCAACCAGCCTCATGAGCGTGTAAACTTTTAAAGTTGTTCCGGATGCTCTGAGGATGACGACGAGCATGAAAGACGGGCCTAAAAAAGGATGCCCATCCGACTTGGGCGCTTTGTTTTTGAAGTACCTCTCAGGCCTTGTCAGGTCCTTTCAGGCCTCGTCAGGCCTCATCACGGCCAGGCATGATGATGATGTCCAGTTCAGTCTGACGCGTTCAGCGCTAGGGGTTTAATTAAGCTGAGTAATGAAAACGTGCTCACGTCCTAGTGCGTTTCCATCTATTTAAATTGATCCTTTTTTTCCTCTATATTCCTATTTTTCATATCCACATTTTGAGTCTCGCGACGTCGTTTTACTCGTAACGCAGCAAGAGGAGCAAGAGGAGGCAGATGATGAAGAACAAGGAGAAGAAGCCTCAGTCAGTGTATGCAAAGTAACTTTTGGCAACTTCAAAGACTTCTCCTTCGTAGCCTCAAAATTAAGTAGCTGGAGATGACCCTAGGGGAAAAACGAAATTTCTCCGGACTCACTAGTAAATGTTGTAAAAGCTCAACCGTCTGTGACTGTGCCAGGGCCCTGGATCAGGTTCCAAGCCTACTGTCGGATATCCAAGACTTGTGGATTGTGTACTAAGCGAGCGGGCCCACTCGGCGATACCCTGGCGCTACAGCGTAAACTGTCATGTACGCTCACTATGGACAGAGTGGACCGGAAGTATGCTTATATTTTTTATTATGCTAGTTGCTCACGCCTACAGATGCACGCTGAACTCGTTGGAAAGGCAAGATTCAATATCTTCACAAGCAGAAAGAAAGTTTTAACTCGGTCTCAGGTGACAAAGGTATTGTTGCATTTCAAGGCTGTGTGTCCAAATCAAGTTTGACCCTACTCGAAAATTCGACTTTCAGTATCACAAAGTCGACTTTTTTAATCCAAAATTCGAGTTCAGGCATTGCTTGTACGTCTTTGTTCCTCCTACTCTCATCAGCATCACTTTCACGAAGATAAATGCACACAGTGACAGTTGAAGCAGATGGAGATATAATTGTAGTGTTACAGTGGAGTCCCTCAAAAGGTCTGTGTCGGAGCAAAGCAAATTTTGACGCATTCAGCAGACTGCGTCACATTATAAGCGGAGAAGGCAAGTTGAAGACCGAATGCAGTTTGTTTTGCGAATTTAAGCAGTGTCAGTCAAGACTGACCTGTTTCAGCGCCGTGGTTAAGGTTTTTAAAGCTTTTCCCAAAACTTTGACACCTCGGAAAAGTTCAAATCATAAGTAATGTGACACATTTTTGATCCAGAAATAGGTTTTTTTGATGCATCAACCGAACTTTTTGACACTTTAGCAGAATATTTTCTTTCAGAAGACTGCAAATGACCCGAGACTTGGGATTTTTGACGCAATGTAGGGAGTGCCGCATTAATGAGACTCCACTGTAAGAAGATAAGTTTCAGAGTCTTTCTGATGCTGAGCTATGTTGAGCAGATTGTGATAGTCGCACGAAGTGTGGTGTTTTTTTTCTCCTAAGTTTCCGCTCCTGATACGCCATAGAAATTGCCATTTGGGCTTATATGAAATACGACTTTCTCCTTGATATAGCTGACGCTAGGAGGCATCAACATCCAACTTCTGGCGCCCTCATCTACACGGTGTTGAAGTCAACCACTTCTCCACTGCTATTATTCCGCAACACATTGGAAGTCTCTCACTCATTGTACCCATTGCACCCCTGTCTGTGTGGTGAAAAAGTGCTACCTGAATCTGCAACGTGTTAAGAATTGAGCATGAGCTATCATTCAAGCCCACGTGGCAGTTTGTCTCGCATCTCATGACTGCAAAATTTGAGAAAATGCACCTTGTGCATCTATTGCTGAGCATCAGCGCTGAGCACATTATGCTCTGCTCTGCGTTGTCCTTGAGCCGACGCCCGCAGGCGCGCGGGGCGGATAAGTGTTGAACGATCAGCAGCTGGTCCATGGTTAAGCATTTTAAATAACCTAAGTCCCAGAGTGAGTGACTTCCTTTGTACTGCGGACTGCAGTTGGGAGGTAGTTGAAATTCAAGAGGGTATAACTTTGGGTTCAAGAGATGTTGATTCCACCTAGCATCAGCTGTCAATGAGAAAGCCGTCTTTCATATGAGCCCAAAAGAGGGTTTGTCTGGCACATCAGAACTGCAAAGTTGAAAAAAAAGGACTGCCACACCTCGTGACCACCTCTGTAGGACATACTCCTCTTCTGTACAACATCTCTGTAGTACATATCATGAACACTTACAGTCTTGTACTATGTGCGACCAGAAGGGTACCACAAGAATAAACGTCCCCAACGCATGCGTCAAAACCACCAGGTACCCACTGCCAAACAGACTAAGTCCAAAAACGCTAGCGGACATCTTAAAATGACAGAACTTCGTCTGACGGAGCCTCTAGTGTCTACCTAGTCAACACAATTCCTTCAAAATCAGCCTCTCAGAGGTGTGTCGACAAAGCAAGGTATTCTACTGCCCAAAACTTGCCTTATCTTGATCATCTTTCTCAGAAGCAGAGGTTGTGTGTCAAGTGGGCCAGGTACGTGGGGGGGGGGAGGAGGGGGCAGGGACGTCTCCTGCCAAACAACTGTCCAAAGTGTAAGCTAAAACACGAAGCAAACCAACAATAGCGGTCGGGCTCTGATAGGCTCAAGCCTGACTTCAAAAATGCCTCAAAAAGAGCCAAATATTCAACCCCATAAATGATGGTGCCACCCCACCCCAACCCGTATGTGGCCAGGTATATACTTACTTATACATTGATATGCAGACACAGAAATGAAGATACCTCACGACTGAGTCAGATTGGTGAGCTGGAATTTAGTCAGTCGAGGCAGTTAACAGATTGATCTATGATGGTTTTAGACATGATTTCAAGCATCGATGCAAAAATTGCCTTTTGCCCTGTTAGTTTTTGATATCCACTGTACTGTGCTGTGTGTATTAGGAACCGTAGTCGAGGTGCAGAGGAAAATGAGGCCGCACCTTAAGAACAAATTCTGAATTGTATCCATTCGAAGGAATGTATAAAATGAGTCTTGTTCAGAAGGCTTTGCTGCATCTCTATCACAGGGGTCATCTGTAGTTACAATTATCGGCAAGGGCACAATTAGGCTCACAAGCTTTGTTCGGGCGCTTCAGTTCATGCGTGCACTACATACGACTTTCAGTTTCATTTAACAGTGCGCGACAGCATCGAGGGTACTTTTGAAATTGACTCTAAAAAATTGACTTAGCACCTGCCACTGGAAAAAATGCTCCAAACTAAGGAGTTTAGTAATGGCACAATTGTGACAAATGAAGTGTTGCAAGATTTGGAATATGTATCTGAAAAAATAAGTACATGAAAGGAAAATTGTTGCTAGGTCTTAGTTATCAATAAGGTCCTTTCATCTCCCCCTTCTTCATCTTCAAAGAAGGCTTTGGAACTTCAGATTCATATTGGCTTCATCAATGCATCCTTGAACAGTTTGCCCAACATATCTCCATTATCACTAACCTTGGCAATGCCGTTCTGCATAGCATCATTATTTCTGTCAATTATACTCGGCGTTAATCATGTTGAAGCTGTTGGGCCATCCTGATCTTCTGTAACGTGGTTTTCGGCAAGAATCAGAGTTTGAACTTTGCTTCAAGTTGTGTCAATTCCCGAGGTGTTTACAGCTTAATCAAGTACTGGTAAGGAAACGAATCCAAAAGTACCCTCGATGATGTCGCGCACTGTAAAAATGCTTTTTTCAGATTTTTTTTTTCAGGAAAGGTGGGTCAATTTGGTACAATCGATCTGGCACTTTCAGTTGCATGTGTTCACATAACAATACACGTGCTGTTCCATAGTTTCTCCTTACAGTGCACCTTTTCACAACTGAGTGAAAGGTATACAGCACAGCACAGTGCATATCAAGAACGAACGGTCCATTTTGTTTCTTTTTTTTTCCATAATGTGGTCCCAAAATCTTCAAAACCAAGTCTGAAACTATCCTTAGTCAACTGTCACATGAAACTGTGTTGACTGACAAAATTTCAACTCACCAAACTGACTCAGTCATGAAGTATCTTTAAAAAGTGCATCTGCATATCAAACGCGAACTAGACAGTAGAAAGTTGTGAACAGGTGTGCAAATTTTACTCAGTCGTTTTGCTTTTTTAGGATTTGGTCGAAACTTGAATTCAAATCTCGATTTTCTCGAATGCAAATGTTTCGAATCACTACATCAAAGTCAAAGTCAAATACACTTTACTTGTTCCGGGTGGAGGCTATGCACTTGGAGGCCCTTTTGAATGCATTCGCCCATATTGACATAGACCACACAGTGTTAACACTGTTGCTATGCTGAATTTGAAATGCCTCGCTGATGATCTGATTCATTTCCGCCTCACATGTTTCCTTTAAACAAAGTAAAATGCAGTCGAGTACGCTCAAGGTCTTGACTTCTTGACTAACTTGGCACCAACAAAATTGGACCCAATTGATCGATTAATGGACTTCACTTCATAAGAACTTCGATTTAGTCAACTCGTCGGTTGCCCGGAAAAAGTTCGCTATATCCCAGGTGGTTCAGTTACGCACAACAGCAAAAATGGACTTTCCAAAAGTTTTTTTCTGAGCAAATTAGCAAAATTTTCTGCCTTTGGTCCGATTAACTAAAATTGCTGGTCACATAAGCATGCATGATTTCTACATAAAGATAGGGACTGAGAGGATTTAGTCTGCTTGAGACGAAAGTCCGATTGAGAGCATTCTACTGTGAGCAGTAATAGAATGTGATTTTGAGAAAAATGACAATCAGTGTTATAAAGGCGTAATTTCATTGGTTTTGGCACAGACTTTTTTGGTTAAAAAAATTAAGTCATTTGTTTCAAATCAGCCCGCTTATGCAATTGTAGGTCCTACGAGGGAAAAGCAAGCATACTATGTCTGGACTGGGCTTTTAACTTTGTTACTAAGCATTTAGTTGAAGTGCATCATTATAGCTATTTGTCAACATAGTCACCGCCCAGTTCAATGCACTTGGTCAACCTCTTTGCCCATGCTTCCATGACATGCATGGTGCTGTCCTTGAAGAGCTCTGCCAAGACCCCCTGCACGGCTGTTTGCACGTTCTTCAGGGTGATGAACTTCATCCCAGCCAGCTCAGTTTTCAGATTTGGGAAGAGCCAAAAGTCACATTGCGTGAGGTCTGGCGAATAGGGTGTGTGGGTGAAGCTGTTGATCCTCTTCTTGGCCATGAAGTCCAGCATGAACTGGGAGACATGAGGCCTGGCATTATCCTGATGCAAAAGCCATCCATCACAGATCTTCTCAAGCCTTTTCCCCCCAAGATGCTTCAAAAAGGTGGCCAGAACATCACAGTAGTAGACAAAGTTAATTGTGGTGCTGTTAGGGACATAATGCTGATAAATCATACCCTTGGCATCAAAGAATGTGATCAGCATCACTTTCTTCTGGCTCCCAACGATCTTGACCTTCTTTGGGGGCTTCCCGCCCATCTCCAAGCACTGTTCGGACTGCAACTTTATTTCAGGAGTTGTGAAGAGGACCCAGGTCTCGTCCATTGCAACAATGGAGTCCAAAAAGGCCTTCCCCTTGTGGAAGTGATGCTTCGTGAAGTCCCTCGCCATCTTCAGATGCTTCTTCTTGTGTTCATCTGAGAGAAGGCGAGGGACCCACCTGGCTGAGAGCTTGGAGAGGTTGAGGTTGTTGTGAAGGATGGTCTTGATCGTACCATACGAGAGGCCAATGACATCCGCGATCTTCTGGATGGTCATTCTGCGGGCAGAGGTAATAACTTTGGACACAGTGTTGATGTTCTCGGCAGTCCTGACAGTCACCTTGGGGAATTTTCTGCAGTCATCCTCGATGCTCTCCCAGTTGTACTTGTATTGTTTGAAGAGTTCACAAACTCTTGAACGACTGAAGGCAAGCTCCCCATAGGCTTCCTGAATAAGGAAGCTTGAATAAGCCTTCAAGGCTTCTGTGGCTGTCTTCTCTGCCAGGGCATACATGTATGTCTTGATGGCTGATCCGACATTGCAAAATTGGTAGGGGTCACAAGCGGTAGCTGTCTTCGGATACTCCTTGCTTGTTTATTTTTGGCACAATTTTAAGGGGTAAAAAATAAACGTCACTCAAAACAGTCAAAACTGTAATATGCAACCCTTTGTCTAAGGAAAATTAGCGGCTATATTCAAATCAGAGCATCAGTCCGGACCATGCTTGCTTATCCCTCGTACATTGATGGGGAAAAAGTATCCACTTACTTTGAGTCCACTCTTCATATAATACTAAAGAGTGTAACGGCAAAAATGTCACTAAGTCTCTCAATCTCTGGCCACACCTTGGTGATGGAGTCTCTTAAACTCGGCCCGAGAGTCAAAGTGTTCAAGAAAGAAAATGACTTGAACAATTTGACTCTCGGGCTGCGTTTAAGAGACTCCATCACCAAGGTGAGGTCAGAAATTGAGAGACTCAGTGACATTTTTGCTGTTGCACCCTTTAGCTCTTCCGTGCTTCCCACTTCATTGGCTGGAAAGACTGGCAAAAATATAAAGCACTATATACGCATATGTGATGTGTGTGTCTGCTGTGTCTCACACCACATGCTTTGCACTCACCACGCGCAAAAGCTGGTAAAGCTGGACCCTCTCTACCGTGTGCATCGTGAAGAAGCTTTACAATGACACGAGCGGCTTGGACAAGTACGGACAATGAGGACTGGCGGGTTTGTCAGCACAGTGAAGGTACAGATTGAGGTCAACCTGGGTATGACCATCAAGAAGCTCATCTGGGTCAACAGAGTGACCAAATCATTTGTGGGTGCCCTGGTGACCAATGACCTTGACGAGAGCACTGCCCGCTGGCCTCGGGATGCTCACTAGTCGGTAAGGTTCATCATGGCCAGGTCCAAACATTTGGCCTAGGCCACAATGCTTGAGGTCATTTGTCTTGACCGTAACAAGCTGTCTGCTCCTGGCTAGCTGGAGAAAACTCTGGAAAGCACAGCATGAGAACATCTTGACAAGACTGTCCCCTTTGTCTTGGATGATTTGCCTGCCTTGGATAGGATTTGCAACAATCTTGATTCACCATAGAGCTACAAGACACACATGTCATGCCATCCAGAAGAAACTGCAGGGCAGGTTGGAGTTAGGGGCATTCCGGTCCAAGGAATTCGGGCCCCCAGTAAGCCAGAATCTGTGATCCCTCGACTACCTCCTGGAGACGTGCAATGAGTAGAAGGCCTTTAGCGTTGGCTGCAGCAGCATTATCTCCCTCAAGTAGCAGACGCAAATACATGCAACTTTTCTAACACGTTCCCTATAATATCCCGTAGAAATTGCTACAACAAACTTGTGTTTCCGCAAAACAAATTGACTAGACTTTATTCAATCGATATAAAGGACTTTTTTCTGGCCCTTTTAAGTACCTCCACCGTCTTTCATCTGAGGAGATCCCCTGACAAGACTGTTTAGCGCTAAGTTGGAACAGAAATGGAGGTCTTCTTGTCCATCTTATTTCTAGATGCCGCAAGTGGTGTTGTCTCCTTGTGGCAGTTTTCCTCCTCCAAAGCGTAAATGTACTAGGAAATTGACTAGAGATGTGCTTACCCAACTGATTGAATCGGGATACCTTATCCTAGCTGGCGAACAGGTGGCTTTCCCCAGTCAGCAAGTGTGTTTGGAAGTGCTAAGTGTCTCCCAAGGAGCGTTCTCTTGGCTCTGATAGGAGGCAAGTACGCGATCACCATCGAGATTGAGGGCAGCGTCACCACGACCCCCCTCGGTATAAGATATGATTTGCAATACTAAGTAGAGTAGAATAGGGACTGAACGAATCACAGCGTACACAGCTGGGCATCCTCCCTTCCTTTTTTTTTTAAAAAAAAAAATTGAAAATCGACCCGGGACAACCAAACCGGGACTTCCCCATATTCAAAAGTTTTTCACACACACACACACCACCACCACCAAAAAGTGGCCACGGACTGCCAAAGATCCCTGTTGGTCAGGAACTTCTGCAGCTATAAGTGTTCGCCAGATTCAGCTGCCCCCAAAATTTTATTGATATTAAAAGGTATTCTGGACAAAAAGTACTAAATAACTTTTTTGACTTCATTAGCAACTTTTTGAATTTGCCTAGTAGAGCAATGTTTAAATCCCTCTGACCCTCCTTCCCTAGATCAAATGCCAAGAAGAGTCACTTTGGTGCAAAATGAACATCAATCCTGCAAACTGGTGCAGGTGATCAAGCTGGCCACTTAGCTTTGATCTGTTTAAGTTAACATTACAGTGAGAAGCATAAATTATTGAATACAAAAAAATGTGAATTCTGATCAAATTTTTCAGATCCATGAAGTCATTTCCATGAAGTGGACTCCGAATATATCGACACCCTCGAGATCAGAGAAATTGTTAGTATTCCGGAGCATTTTGTGAGCAGAGGAAAAAATCGAACTTAAGAAAATTGTCGATACAGGCGGACTGTATGAATTGAGTCTAGATCCCACATTCTGGTCATATCAACTTTTTTGAGGTGTTGACAATTTGGAAAAGAACTTTACACAGAAGACATGTCTGGTTACGTATCGATAATGTCAGCTGAGGTGCCTTCACAAGATTGAGCTCTTCATCGCTTCAGAGTTTTGTTTTAACTATTTCGAGCCTAAAAATGGATCACCAAAGCAACAGCAACAACCCTCCAACACAGAAAGTTAGAAAGTTGTCAACACTCCAAGACAAGTTCATGATAATCGAGGATTCTGGAAAAGCTAGATTTTCCCACTCTTGGGTGCCCCAAAAGCAAAAATTTTCAAAATCCATGATCCAGACACCTATGAAGCATAAAGGCAAGTTTCTTAATAACTGCAACAGCTCCTTCTCCAACAGCTTTTGTGACAAATCCAGAGCCAAATTACTAGCACAAGTCCTTGATAATGCCCAATTGGAGGATGAACTCCACGGTTTATGCACCCCAAAGGCAAGTTGTGATATGCTCTTCACTCAAGCAAATGTCGTCAACAGCAGGAGAGTTTACTCTATCAAGTTGGCATTTAGTCATGGGTGGTTTGATAACTGAAAATGACGGTATCTTTCGTTCAGTTTAGAACTTTTCAAAGTGAGAAGGGCAGATCATCATTCAGCCTCAGCACAGCTGGAAAAAATATTTTCTGGGGGTTTGAAGTGCTATGCAGGGGGCGACATCTTTAACACATACGAGACTGATCTGTTTTCGAGAGGTCTTCCAAACAGAGGCTATGAACCCAAGTCAGTAACACTCCAACAGACACTAAAGTCATGAAAGAAAGATTCATCATCCGTGTTACCTGCAGCATGGATGGCGGAAAGTCAAAATTACTGGTTGTAGTCAGAAGAAAGAGATCGCTAGGCTTCCCTAAGAATATGGAATCCCTTCCCGTCACACGCAGGGTGGGGTGCTTAAGTTAATACACTTTTGAAACAGGCGCGTCTTTCAGCTTAGCAGCTTGGGATGTGCCACCTGCAACAAGGGTAGGTAGCTAAAGAGGTGGTGTACATGTAAACAAAAACACGGCTCATTCTGTCCTTCTCCTCCATCAACCTGAACACGGAGCAACAGAGGTTCACAATTCTCCCCCTTCCTGCACGCGGAAAAAATCCGACTGAGATTGCGGTGGGCTTTGACTGTTCTAGGAGCATCATGCACCAGGTGTAGGGAAAACGAAATGCTAAAGTCCCCAAGGGGGAGCAGAAGAGGCCAGTGAGGCCAAAGGAGGTCATCGAGAATGTCAAGGAGGCCACTGAAGGTAAGGAGCAAAAAGCAACCATCCGGGGACTCAGCAGGGAATTTAACGTCACCAAGAGGACCACGGGGAAGCTCGTTAATGACAATAGTCATTAATGAACCTTCCCTATTGTCACTGGCATGTTCTGCTCATCCATAGCTGGAAAGAAGAAGAAGCTGACTGTGATAGGCAAGAGACAAAGTCCAGGTGCTTCAAATACATCAGGAACCTCTCTGTAGACTGTGACGTCACCTCATCAGCCAGGATGACCTACATCATGTTTGAGCTGTGGCTGAAGGTGTAGGACAGGAAGTTGGGCTGCCAGAAGAACCTTCTGTCGCTGGACAACTGCAGCGCCCACAATGATGTGGCCCTCAACAACATTGAGCTTGCCTTTTTTCCAGCCAATTGCACATCATTACTGCAGCTGTCTGACCAAGGCATCATTACAGCAACATAGGGACAGTTTTGGTACTGTATGTGCCAACATCTGCTGGAAAAGCTCGAGCCAAGCAGTGCAGAGGTGAGAGTATCAGACTTGGCCAGAAAGGTCTCCATCCCCTCCACCATTCATTTTCATGAATGACTCCTGGGATGAGGTCAGTGACTAATACATCACCAACCTTGGGAGTCATGCTGGTCTCTTTAAATGCAATGGTGCTGCCATCAGTGACGCCATCTTGACTGCCACCACCAACAATGAACACAAGACCACACTGCAGCAGGTCTTGAGCAGGGAAGAATTTGATGCTTGGGGTTCCATTGATGACCTCGAAGTTACTCATGTGCGCTCAGAGGATGAAATAGATCATTGATGGAGTCTTGGTGGAGACTGAGAAACAGGACTCAGATCGGGGAATGCGAGAAGGATATGGAGGTTGAGGCCCCCACAGGCAATGCTGTCTCGGGCTCCATAAATGGACTCCAGGGCTTCTTTTTTTAAAGGCATAACCAATGAGGAACAGGTTTCTATTCAACAGTTTGAGCAGTCTTTGAGCACGAAAATCTCCTGATTCTAGAAGCAATCAACGATTGATCGATTCTTACGAAAATCTTGATTGTGGATTGTCTCATTATCTGGGTTTTCTGTCCAATTTAATAGGAAAACTAACTAAATAAAGTCAATTTGTTCCGGACTTTGGAATTTCTACCAATCACACAGGACGCCAATTTTCTGAGGTTCAATAAAACGGGGAGCGCTGTCCTGTTCTGCAACATCTTTTAAGTAAGATTGTCCATTTTGCATTCATTTCGTTTGTTCTGAGGAGGTCAAGGAAGGAACCACTTTTCTCCTTGTGTACCAAGTGAAGTAGAAGTCAGGACTCCTACACCATTACCGAAAATACGGCCCCCAAAGCATGGGAACTGCAGTTATGCAGTCAGTGCCGGTGATCGAAGTGGCGATCAAAGCAAATTCCAAATATATAATAACGCGCAATGTATTATTCTCATACTAGCTCAGCATTCTCTGTCAGTCAACACCGGTTTACACAGTTATGCGCCGTTGATGTTGTGTCCATATGATATATTCCGGTGTGCTCAGTTTGCGTGTAGATGTGCACCAATTTTCAATGGGCTTCTGTGGGTACTGTTGGGGCGGGTCGACGTATATTCAAATTTCCCGCCGAAACATCTTGCGATCCTGCGAGAAGCAGCCAGGCCAGTGAGTCGTAGCTCGACCTGATGTGACTCGAGTCCACTCGAGTCGCCGAAGGCGGCCTCTGAGAGTCAGACAAAAGTCTTCAAAGTGAAAATGCCACGTAAGTGGTATGAGGAAAAAAAATTTTTGGAAAAGAATTAAACAATTTAGCTTTTGAATGTACGCATACATTACGTTTGCATTACATTGTTACGTTTACATTGTTCGTCGAGCAGAAAGTTAGTTACGCATTGAAGTTCACTACAATACGCACAAACGAGCTGCATCAAAACGAGCGTGTTCGTGGATGTTCCTGAAGCGAGCGTTCGTTAGGCGAGGATCACCTGTGCGTGCTTTCTTAATTGTATGAGAAAGGTCAAAATTTAACCCGTTACCTCCATTCTTCCGGAAAAGGAAGCAGAGCTTCAGCGGGATCAGATGTGATAGACAATAGCACCGTTGGCTACGACGACTTCAGTGATGCCGGACGAGTTCAGCGTCACAGCAGAAGATATTTGCTTAAAGTTAAGTGGTTAATTGCTTCCCTCTTTAAATCCTTAGCCCTGTCTAAAATTACGCAGACGTCACCTATTGATCATACGTTCAGATGTCATAGAAAAGATTGCCTGTCTTCTGCCTTTTCTATAAAAGCAAAAAAAGCGTCTTACCAGCACAATCCTGAGCACCTCCAAAGGCAGACCTGATGAAATGCTAGTGTGGGAGTGCTGATGCTATGATATAGAGGTTGACCTCTTCTTGGCTGTGCACTATGAGAAGTTTCTCCTGGTCGTGGAATTTATCTTTCCTGAAAGCTGCTCTGGACGCCTTTCCGAAAGCAACTAGTTGCTTCCTGTGGCTTCTTTCGGCGCTCCTTTTCTTTCCCTCTCAGCTCTCTCTTCCTCTCTCTCTTTTTGACTAACGGTTCAAAGTAAATGTGTGCAAAAAACTTCATAATCGTGGGCATCTGAGAGTCCAAGAGTATGACACACAGGAAGTTACAACTTTAAACTGGAACGAAGACCACGGAAGCCTTAACAAATCCATTCGTTTCTTATCTACCTACTTCTCTGGGTAAGGACTTGTTCGATGATTCCTCTGCTGTCCAAGAAAAAATAAAGAGGTGATTCGAGCTAGAGGGAAAAAGGACCTGAAACGTCATTTTTACGTATGTAGAAGCCGACGTTGTGTGTAAGTTTTATTGAGATGTGATTTGCTTTGGCTGGGCAAAGGAAAAAGTAGAAAACACCATGATTACGACGCCGATTGCACCAAAATGTCTCGGACACTTTTTCGTTGCCCCGCTGTGCCATACTATTTGAATTTTGTATCATGAAACTCTTAGAAAGCAAGCTTTAGACCTCTCAGAACATTCCAAAATAGCTGAAAAATTGCATAACCGCTTATGTAGCCTAACCGAGCAAGACGACGCATCTGAGCTCAGGAAAAAGATAGTTGAGAGACTGCACGCCAGTGGATAAGCCCTCTGATGTGGCATGGCACTTTTGCGTGACGCAGTCAGACAAAAAAAGTCAAGTGTCTGGCAGGACAGAAGAATGCATCCTTCTTGATGTCTTTGACCCGTCTTTGGCCTCTGGTGCCATACCCAGTTTGGACAAAGCCTTAAGATTGCAAGACAATATTGGTACTTCTTCATCCTCCATTTCATTCACACATTCCAGGAGTGCCACATGCCAAAGTTTCAGAAAGTTTGCGCCATTGGGTCAGGTATTGGTACCTCTTAAATCTGGCCACAACTAATTTCAATGTTGATTGATTTGCGCCAATGCTATTCTGATGGTGGTTCTAGTTTAAATACTGTCTGAAAGAGTAGGTGCTGTGCCAAGTCGACACAAGAGGTGTGTGCAAGCAAGTAAAGTAGACCATTTTCAAACATTTGGGTCAGCTCCCTCTGGAGAACCAAAAGTTGTGTGATTGAGGTGGTTCCAATACTGTGCATAGTTGTGTGCTCGGGGGTCAGAGAGGAGATATACATAGACAGCACATTGATGTCTTGCTCGGCTCGCACCGGCTGTCAGCTGATGCGATAAATTTTCTCCACTGGCGCATACGGAAACCACTGACATTTCCATTTCTGAGTCTACGTGTTCATGGGTTCTGAAGGAGAAAAAGCAGAATATGCACCGTAAAGACCACGTGCAGTGCGTGACAAAACTTTGAGTTAAAAATGCGCGTTGTAAACATATTTTTCCAAAAAAAGACTTGCATCAGTCTGTCCGTCTGTCACGTCATGGGAGCTCGAACCGCTGCACCGATCGGTACCAAACCAGCAAACACTGCGTCATAAGTCATAGACGTCCAGAATAGCATTACCCAGACCAGTCATACAGATAGCCACTCCATCTGCGCAGCGTCAGTGTTTTCTATCAGAAACTCCTTCAGACCAGAGGTCTCACTAAGGTGACCACAATGGGGAAGAAAATAGTGTTCTTGATATTGGAGCAATGGCCACTACATAAGGGATACAGAAAAAATTGTCGAAATTAAAGTGAGCAAATCAATTGGCGTACACGTCTAGTTCCTCCTTCAATATCTTTCTAGGGGAGAAAGTGGGTGATCCTAGATGTGCATACAGACAGTGCAAAGACGTTTGGTTTCTACCTTCTATCACACACACTAACGATATTAGTATTGGGTATTTTCCAAGGAATTTTGTGGAAATCTCTTTCTATATATTCGCACGTGGGACACTGAGGAGCCTAAAATTTTGGAGGAACTGTGCAGCTTCCTAGCGTCAACTTTTGGTATTGCTGTGTTAAGATGGAGATTCAGTGCTTATGAGTAAAGAAATGTCTCAGATTCAGACAGATGACAGTCTTTGTCAGTGTGTGGCATGTTCCAACATTTCTCTTTTGAATAATGTCCCTGAAATAGTGCTGACCATCGGTTAGAAGGGGATTTTCAGATTGGTACTACAAGTCTTTTCATGAGTTCTGTGGAATGTAGGTCTTGAGAGGTCTTGAGGATCTTTTGTGTTCTGTACGTCATGCTCTTGCAGGTGAGTGAACTTGATGCTACCAATAATGAGTATTTTGAAGTATGGTTCTGAAAAAGGAAGGCAACTGATGAAAAAAGAACTATTTTTTCTGAAGTAATCGACACAACTGCGCAGCAGAAGTCCAAGTTCTTTTCTTTTGGATAAGTTAGTGGCTGTTGCCTTCGTTGCAGACAATGCAGAAAGCCTTTTCATGAAGGTAGCAAAGCTCTATGACACTATTAGAAGGCATTGGAAGCTCTCCTTGCTGCTTGCATTGGATGAACTGACGTATAAGAAGACTTGAAGTAATTATGCTCTGCGGGAGAGGGATCTCTTGGTGAACAGAAGAACTTATGGTATCCAATTGCTGTGATTGTTGTTTTTAAAGGCATAGCAAGCAATACATGCTATTACATTCTCTTGGTACTGAGACCAAATTAGTTGAGTCCAGTACTTGAGAACATTGTGTAGCTGCCTCCACGAACAGATTGTCTTCTTCAAGTGCTACTAATGGAGAAGTATGCATCGTTCAGCCAAGATGGAACATGGATGACATGTTCTTCCCTTCCAATGCGAGACAGTTGGTGTGCTCACTGGAGTAGATACTATCATGCAGCAGTATTTATTTCAGACTGAAACTAGACGAAATCTCGATTATTCTTTCAGCCATTTCTTTCTCTTATGCAACTGCAGTGTATAGATAGCATCATTAAGCGGTCGCGACTGGCCTTATATGTCAACAAATGCGTAAATGGGTGATCCTTCTAAGTAAAAATGTTTTTGGCAGTTGCCCTTACGCCCTGAGCAGAGATGATGAAGCCTCGGATGAATCTTCTCCTTTGAATTGGCAGCCCTCTTTCCAGTCTGGTCCTTAAGCCCCTTAAAATATTCACAGGTTTCCTCCAGAAGAGAGTCCCAAATAGTAGTCCATCGATGACAGAATCCTTGCTGGTGACCCTCTTCATATGGAGAGCCGGAATTTAACAGGTCAAAGGGCCTGTCTAAAGACCTGATAAAAGTGATAGTTCTGTGAGCTTCCTCAAATCCAGGTTCTTCAAATTTTTGGAGAAAGCCAATGGCGTCAGTAACACTCTTTGAAAGTGTCTGTGCTGCAAGAGAAACCTTCATGTTACCTTTGTTGAAATCGATGTGTTGCACCAAACTTGAGGCCGTGCGACCCTTGAACATCGTGGAGACATCGGATATGTCATCAGCGAACGGTGTTTTCATCATCGTCGTATAGAACTTATGTCCTCAGTAGCATTCCTAGCTAATTTGCGAGCATAAGCCAAACTGTGACCAGAGACAAGCCAGGCATGGAGAGCGCAAGCTGAGCAATGCCTCATCCATGCGCGTGCAGCGATTGATGGTGGCGAAATCTGTTCTATTGCCCACTCGTGTACGAAATGAGCCCTTCTCCTATGCTGCGTTGGTCAGCCGACCTCGTGACCAAGTGACCACATGAATAGTTGCAGAAAGCGCTTACATGTAGCAACGGGGAATTACAGCTGATGGGTAACTATGTGCCGAAACAGTAGATCGCAATATTATTTGGAAACCCTCAAAATTTTGAACTTTTACGCATTTGCAAAGTGTGACCTTTAACTGGCATCCTCCATGAGTGACTGCATGTCTGAGTGGGTCAGCATGACTGAGTGGGTCAGCATGACTGAGTGGGTCAGCATGACTGAGTGGGTCAGCATGACTGAGTGGGTCAGCATGACTGAGTGGGTCAGCAT
>JAAUXU010163580.1_pt1 | contig 22021 bp, 22 predicted proteins | sample 7278151 | NCBI WGS metagenome assembly JAAUXU01 (sample SAMN14350113, study PRJNA611818) | marine sediment metagenome | isolation source: surface marine sediment (1.8m) | place: French Polynesia: Moorea | collected 2018-08 | reverse complement strand
TTAGAATTAGTTTTGCCCCCTAAAGAAGCCAAATTTCTCTTCTGTTTGGCATGGCTCCCTCTCCAGGTGGCTTCCTTTTGAGCATTCTAGTGCCAAAATGGGTAGCCTTGAGATTGACCCTGTGTACTCAATATTGTGTCCCAGTATCACATCTACACGTTCCACATTAAAATTCCACCTCAACACGTTTCAGTACAGCGTAGGAGGTGCCGTCATGCTCGACGCAATTACTGTGTACGCTATCTATGGTCAGTTCTGTAACTGATTAGGACCATCTGGTGCATTGAAGCTCCTTGTAATGTTGACACTTGTCATAGTAGAAAACTTGAACTTGAAGAGTTTATTGAAGTGTTTGTCCTCTTGTAGGCCTATTCGAGGGTTTTCTAAATTTCGCAAACCTTCAAATGCACTGTGCAAGCGATGCAAGCCAGTTGTTATTGTCGTATTGGACCAGCTTGGCCGTATTGGACCGTATTTGAGATTTCTTTCACCGGGGACATTTGTGAGCTCGGGAATACAAACCGCGGTTACTACTAAATTTTGTGTCCGCTCTAACTATACATTACCGATGCATATCGTACACATTATGCATCGGTAATTTGTAATTTAACGCACGATTTTTGGAATCATGGGGTCGATGTTTCACCAGTTTCAAGACAAACAAAACAACTGAAATACACTTTGGAAATGAAAAATGATTCAGTACAATAGGTTCATGCAAGAAATATAGAAAATTTTTAGTCTCCGCGTGTTAAATCACACCATGTCCCTGTAGAGAGGGAAATATAGTGGAGGGAAATATAGTGCAAGAATATTTCCCGCTAGATAGTAAATGAGCGGGGAAATATTCCGGAAATCGTGCGTTAAAGTGGTTACCATTCAAGGAATGGTTACATACACACTTCTCGTTCTCTCCGTTTGCGTCACTTTTCTGTTATGATTCAGTATGCAAAGCTTTTGTGTCTGACTTTTTTTGCTCACTGTCCTTGTGACTGGGACAGGAATGATTTTTTGCTGATTTCAAAGTCTAGTGATTCCTTTGCCACCTGTCTCCACTTCTTGGCAACATCAGAGGAATCCCATTTCATGCCGCCGACTGCTCAGGCGATCCAGAGATGGAGATCTGTTTCCCCAAGAAGACAACGGCCGCAGAGGAGAGCGAGAGGCCGGCGCAAACCACACAGTCGATGGAGGAGTTGACGCACACAAGTACAGATCTTGCTGTGTTTCTTTGAAAATTCTGTAGTGTCTCCTCTTTTCTTTCATCTGAGGCAGAGGACGTGACGCAGATGACGACGGTGAGGACATTGAGAGAATTGACAACACCAGCACCACTAAAGGTGCTCAAGAACAATCTAGATGCCAACAATACTAGAACAGATGCGAGCAATCTTGCTTCAGATCTGCTACGTTAAATGGTGCACGCATCTACTCTGACAGATCGTACTTAGTGCTTAATTGTGCAGTAGATCTGGCAAAGAGATGTCTACGGATTGAGTGATAGGTGGCTGTTTGCCACGGCGCAACTTTTGCAGACTGTCAGGATGAGGGTAATAGAACTAGCCAACCTTTTTCACATCCTACAAGACATAAAAGGAACATGTTTTCATATAACACCAGGGACGACAATGACGCATGATAACAACACTTGTTGCAGTTCTACATTTCTATGCATGTCGGCCTCCAACACTTGCCTTTGCCAGGCAAGCGCATTAATTATTTACAAACTTGTCACATTTCTTCTCGCTGTCAACAGAAAAAAGTCTTGCAATAGTACATTATGTGCATTTGGGACTTTTCAAACCCGAGGTCCCTGCAGCCCGAAGGTTTGCTGCCCGGGCAACGATGGCAGCAACGAGGGACGCAGAGACCGAGTAAAAATATATGAGGCCAGAAGAGTTTGGAGCTGTTGCACTTCTCACTGAGAACTGGAAAATGGAAAAGGAAATTTGTTACTTCTTTAGAGGCAGAACTTAAAAGATCGCGTCAAACGTTCAGTTACTTTCGGAGTTGTCAGCATTAATTGTGCGAAAGTCATTCGTCCTTTACTCCGTACAACAGGAACTTCATACACATGATACTGAAATGCTCTGTTTTTTAAATGGTGTGCATCTCGTCAAGCTTCGCGCACGGCAGCGAGTTGTGCGGCCACGACCTGAGCGGGGAGGGTGCCAAAGTCCCAGCCCAGGGTTTCATGGAGTGCCAAAATGTCAGCGAGAGCGAGAAATTGTGCCATTACTGGACGTACTCCTAGATATGTGGTGCCGCCTTCGCAAAAACGACTCCTGCGCTTTTCTGTGCCAATAACAACAGTATCGAATGTTGATCTTTCCAGTCCATTGTAGGCAAGAACGCTACCGGAAGGTTCTGCCAACTCAAAAATAGTTTGGCTCTGTGCGGACGTCGCAGAGTCGATGGCGAGGGGGTTGTCAGCGGACCCAAACGATGCACCCTCAAGTAAAGTCCTTACTGAGTGAGTATCAGGAATCCCAGAGGACAGGGTCATTTCAGGGGCGTCTCTTTCGACATCAAGCTGTGCAAGGGAGATCCCCGAGAGCCAGGTTGGCGTGGGCAGAGTCTCGGGGTAGGAAGCAGTCAAAGGTAAGCAATTCTTCAAGATGGTGCTGACATTTAGCGTATCTGAGTAACGTTACGTTGTGCGTATATCACACACGGTCTCACGTGTCCCAGGGAAATGCGTCAACAGCAGCTACTATCAAGGCCGAGAGCCTTGTGGACACACCGTCGACACGATCTTTAACATCTCCAGTCCAGCCAATGCCAGGAAGTCTGCGAAAACAATCGCAAGTGCTACTTTTGGACTCACTTTACACAAAGGGAGGGCCGGACAGAGAGAGGAGAACGATATGCGTACTCAAGAACGAGACTGCGTTGTGCGGGAGGTCCAAGCACAAGGTTGCCGGCGTCGTCGCCGGGCCCAAGAAGTGCACGCTTAGGTTGGGCGAAGACGTCATTGCTTCGCTTGAGGTTGCATTTGATTCTCTTCCAGCGGCGTTCGGATCGACTACTCCAGGTGCAAGCGCCGCATCAAGGAGTGCCAGGGGACTCAGACGAAGGACCAGACGCAGCAGATGTGGTCCATGCCCATGCCCATGCCGTCCGCCCCTTTCGACAAGGAGGCGTACTTTTCCTACGGGAAGTCCTTTTGCCAGCACGACCTCAAAATGGAGGAAAAGATGATGTCACCAGAGAGCTGTCGGGAGGCTTGTTTCAGGCATAGGAAGTACACTTTAAATTGTAATTTGTCATACACCTTCCTTCATCCCGGTAGTCGACTCACTGTTCTTACTGGATGCAGTCAAGACTGAAATCGTTCCCACCCTAAAGTTACGCATGAAGTTAAAAATAGATTACTAGAGGCTGGCGAATTAGTTGATTCTTGCACTGGTGCTCGATAACAAGTTTCTCAGGAACTGGTGCATATTCATTGACAAACGTCCGATTGGGGATTGTCTGACCTACGCACAGAACAACGGACTAATTACTAGCATCTTGGCCACCCTAGTGAAGACCCAAGATCGCCGCGTGGACATGAGAAAGTTCATTGTTACTCTGAGGACTCTGGGGAAGGTTGCAAGCCCATCTCCAAGACGCTCAGGGTCGTTACGTCAACAGTCTGAAGCATCCTGAGGAAGGTCTGGGAGCAACATACTCTGACTAACCTCATGGGTAGGGGCAAGAAGCTCTAGGTCACCTTGAAATTGGGGTGCCAGCTCCTGCCCCATGTCCCCAACAGTGCCAGGGTTTTGTTCAAGGACAAAGGTTAAACGATCAAGCATACATAAGGACATGAGGACCGCACCCTGGCCAAGTTGGCCTAGAGAGTATGGTGTACTAGAAGAGCCTCATGCAAGGGAGAAAGAAAGACCAGTTACTTGTCAAAAGTGACCCTGGAGAGTCCAGTGTGACCCTACACCTACAGAGTGTAGCACAAAAAACATTCTTTCTTTTCTACACTGGCTGATGGTTCATCTGTTTGTACCAGTTTCACCCCCTGTTCCACCCCTTGCAGCCAGTGGGAGCCTTTCAGAACTATATGAACCTATACTAGCTACAAGTCTAGAAGAGCATCAGTGTAACTGTCACATGTCTGAATGTGTGAACCATCAGCCAGTGCAGTAAAGAAAGTTTTTTGCGGTTGGCGCATGGTGCCTGAGGTTCACTAGAAATTATAAGCCTGAGGGTCTGGGTTGCCCCATGAAAAATTTCATGCAATTTCACAATTTCATCAACTTTTTTAGCCCTTGAAAAGCCAAAATTCAAGCCTCCTTGGCATGCCCTCCCCCCTTCTCCAGTTAGCTTCCTTTTGAGCAGTCTGGCACCAAAATCGGTAGTCTTGACCATGCACATCTGTACTCAGCATTGTGCCCAAGGATCACATCTACACGTGCCACATCAAAATTCCACCTCAAAACCAACGCAGCGTACGAGGTGATGTCATGCTTGCGGAGAAAGCTTACGGGAATTTCTTTACTTCGTCCTGTAGATATCAATGTTGGGACTGACGGCAAAATTGAACAAAAAGTATCATTGAACAAGTACCTCAATGTGGACTACCCTGGCATAGCAATCATGAGGCACCACTTAAAAACTGATGCCATTCAGGATGTCTACGCATGAGCTGGCCATTCTTCTTATGATTTGCGGACCTCCTCCGGACCGCAGCTGGTATTTTCGAGTACTAAACCTTTTTCGCAGATGTTGTAGGAAAAAGAGGAGCTCCGCTCCACCAGATCTCTCAGTTGTCTTTCCTATCATCGATAGCCTTGAGTCTTTTGTTGCGTTCATCTCGTCAAACAGCGCTCGGGCGAAAGTTTCACACCCAGAAAAAAGACAGCTCTTTTGTGAAAATAGCAAATGCTGAAATGATAAAAATGACATCCAGAGATTCCCTTTACTGACACCACTCAGAAAAAAAGAATGGTCCATAAGACATCTATTGATTCCTTCTTTCCAGTAGCAGCTGGCAGAACCAGAGACTTATGTTTCTAAGGCACTGCTGACCAGGGTCCCCACAGTGTTGTCAGCGATGGGATGGAAAAACACTGCGATTTTTATGAGATATCCAATTTTAGGTACTCTCTCCAAAAGTTGAACTTTAGGTAGAAAATATTTTTGGGTGATTCACTTCTTTGCCTGGCTCTGGTCGGTGATTTTTATCGGGCAGGAAAGCTCAAACATAACAGGAGACTGAAATAACACAAAGTCACCGTGATTTCAGGTGCTTTTGGTGGACTTGGATCCCTGCTGCAAGAAGGAGATCTCCTCAGTGCCTTATGAAAAAAAAGCTGGGCTTCTGCGGGGAAATGACAGAGGAAGTGAAGGTCACGATCAGTGGACCTAAGGACTGCAGCAAGTACGTTTCACTTTCCTCAATCAGGCAAGTTGTTAACGATTCGCTGATATTTCAGAAAAGCCCTCGGCATCTTAGCTGTTGACCAAGCATTGGTCGCGAGGAAAGGTGAAGGAGAGAACAGGTGTGTCCTCCCAAGGTCCCAGAAGGATTCTGGGACTTTCTCAAAGGTGCAATACCAAGATACCAAGATTATGGGAAGATTACGAGAGCGATAGACAAACAAAGGGACAAAAGGTACCCCAAATTGAGTTTGTTGGAAACTGATGTGATTAAACCGAGAGAGACCGCTGAGAACAACGTACAATCCCCGCCTTAAGTATTTTCCGCAGTCGGGGCTTCACCTCGAAGGCTGTACTGAAACGTGTTGAGATGGAACCCATAGATGCGATACTTGGACACACTGTTGAATATAGAGATTCAATGTCAAAGCTCATTTTAATGCTAGAGTCCTCCTGGGGAGGGGTTCTGAAACCCCCTTTAGATGTTCATCAAAATGTCTGAAACTTTCCTGTGGGGGGCCCTGCCGCAAGTCCCAAGTGCCGGGTGTTTCTCCAGCTCCCTCCTCCCTCCCCGTGCGCTCAAGGACATAAATATAACATACGTTTTGAGGGAGAGATCACAATGTTCCTCCGTGACAAATAGAAATTTTGGGCTGTCCCTAAAAAAAATAATCGCCTATTAATGGCAAAAGGAAACCAGCTGTGCCACTGGCCCCAGACCGCCATGTCCGTGGCCTGGAATGGCATCGTCGACATCTTCAGTGAAGCCCAGGTTGTGCCAGACAAGACACCAATAAGTGAAGTGACTGGTTCGGGATGATGTAAGTGAAGGATGCTGGAAATACTGCGAAGAAAAAGTGTCCGAACCTTCTTTGTTCGATCAAGTCTACAGTGCAAAACAATAGCAGTCAATGGAAAAAATGCTGCAGTAAACCTGGCAAATTCCTGAGCGTTAAGTACTTGCCCCATAAGCTGCATTTGTCAGCCATGATGCAGATACCATTCATCTATATACAGGGTGGACAAGAAGGTTGGGCTTTCATAGCTCGGCTTCTACACGACCTTGGGAGGTGGAATTGGAGGCAATGGAAAGAGGAGATTCAAATCCAACCTCGGGGAGGAATCAGACCTGCCGAAAGGCTAGAACTTGAAAATGTGCTTCTCATTATTTCCATTGGAAACAATGATTATGGGAATATTAAAGTTATGAGAAGCAATGATTATGGGAATATTAAAGTTATGAGAAGCAATGATTATTGAATGCCTGTGCTGTCACGACCGGCTCTACAGGGAACTTCCTCTTCCATTTCTGCATTAACTGCGGCACCGAACAGAACAGCCTTTCATATGCATCTTGACACAGACGACCTGCTGGTCCTTGTGGAAGCTACACATTTTGGAAGAATTCTCCACATGGAAAAAAAACAGGAAAATTTTCAACCCCCTGAAAAACGGTCTCAAAAGTTGAGTCTGGGCAAATTTCTCTCTGGTTGAGAGAGAATTTGAATCTCCTCTTTCCATAGCCGCAAATCCCGCCTCGTTAGGTCCTGGAGAAGCCAAGCTACGGATGCCCAACCGATGGAAGTTACTTCTGGTCCACCTTGTACATAAAGCGCCAGGGTCCGTATGCGCTCTTTGTGTGTGCCCAAACCGCTGCACTGATTGTCACCAAACTTGGTCAGCAGATACTACTTCTCACAAGCTCGCAAGCGATTGCATGGTACTTTATGACTGAGGCCGTTTCGAGGACAAAATTGAGGTCCAAAGTTCCATTTAAAACGCAAGCCATAGATAGCCAAGACAATAGGTATACCTAAGCCTGAGGGGAATAGCTGTGCAGTATCAATATTCATCAGTAGCCATCTACACACGGCAAGAGCTCATTAACGTCGTTAGCAAATCCATCTGTACTGCCATCATCGACTACGCGCACGACAACCCACTGAAGTCGGACATGAACGAAAGTACGGAAGAACTCTTCATCCAGTCCCACAGTCGGGAAGTCCGCCTCGACACTGACGTCGAGGCAAACAAGATGTCCGAAATACCCAAAGAAATTTCCCATAAAGACATGCAGATTCGAACCCCCCAAGAGCAACCGGCAGCTCCTCCTGCGAATCAACGCCTCCCTCCTCGTCCCCGGCGACTTCTTCTCCAGAGGCATGAGCTGCAGCTACGTTTGTCCTTGTGTGTGGTGATGCGTGAATCTTCCAGTTCTGTCATATCCCTACTTATTTTATCTTATCACATTCAAAAGAAAATTTTCATATTGTGCTTTGTTCGCACGATTGCGAGGGACGGTTCAGTAACGTTAATTCTATCTGCCCCGAAGCGAGCCAAACCCGGACAATAGCTTAATCTAACGTTGCTAGTACCATTTTTTAACGTGGATTCGTATCACAGGGCTCGATTTTTGTAGAGATCGCCAGGTCTACGTAAAATCTTAGCAACAATACTTAGGCGTTAATACTTAGTACTCGAGCACCGACTGGCAAGACATTAAGATGACGATCAGATAATGACCAAAAGCTGGATAATGACGTTACGAGGATTAATGAGATGCTCAGACTGTCTTGGACGCCACAAGATGCATCTTGTCGTTGGTTGCAAAGAGTCACCAGACTGATGGAAGCACAGAGCAAAGTTAATGCATACTTAGAAGTGGACACTTTGAAAGGCTCGGAGCAGATTGCGCCAGTGTCTTGGTCACTCCTGATCGGCACGTTTATGCACACACGTATTCAGCCTATTCTGAACTCGACTGGAGGGTCCGAGCTGCGCTGCTGACTGTAGCGACTCAATTCAAAGGTTTCAATGTCAAATCTTGCTTAGGGTGTAGCTGATTTAACCACACTGGTAGAGACGTCCGTGCCACGGACCCTCGGGATGTCATTCTTTTTTGTCGCATTTTTGCTCTGTTTTGTTGTTTCACAGAATCTCGCAACCTCTCCCCTCACAAAACCTAGGGTTGTTGCATGCTTGTGCACCAAGATGGGGCCCATTTCACCCCTCGGAGGCTTCAATTAGGGGAGGGGCTGGAATTTCAGCCAATTTCGTTTATGTTTGCCCCCACAAAAAAGGTAATTTTCCAGTGTCTCTCTGTCCACCCTTGTAACTTTTGAGCGCTGTATCATGTGAACGTGAGCACAATGACACACACGAGTCATCTCGTCTGTCCACATGCTCATGGAGGAAGGGATGTTTTTCGGTGATGTTGCAATACTTTGACCTACATCTCTCAAATCCCTCCAACCTCCCACTAATTTATGCCAAAATCACTCTCTATTCACCCTCGCAGTCTTGTATGTTGACTTTATTTCCCTTCCAGTCATTAGGAAATGCCAAGTGAACGTTTCAACTCAGGAAGATTCATTCTGACTTCCTTCAAGTTGGAAGGAGTCTCGGATCTTCTGTCAGTACCAATATTTTCAAGCGAGGAAAAGGACATAGGCAGAGAGGATGGTGCAAATTACGCCCAGTGGCTCGAGGGTCATCATAGCCCCAGGGCTGTAAAATCCCAAAGAGGGCATAAAGTCCTTGCCCAGATGGACGTTTGCTGTTTGACGTCACTTTTTTGTTTACTCCTTTCCAAATTTTCTCTGTTCTGCACACATCACTTCTCAGGTGTCTAAGGGGCATCAAGTGCAGCGGGCCATACACCAGCTGCAGCTGCAATACAGCCAGCTCGAACTACTATATGGCCCGCTGTGGACTGCTTCACTGCTGTATCGTACTTTTTTACTATCTACTCCCAGAACATGAGAAGTGTCAGGAAACGGGAAAATGACATCCATGTTGCGACCAGCAGTGCATAGAATCTCCCTGACCTGCGATGCTTTCTGCTTTGAAGACGCTTCTGTTAGAGGATGGATTTTCTTACACTCTTCACCAGCCTTTTCCCAGTCTTAGGGATGGTGACGACCTTCTTAAAGTGTGTCGTGCAACCACGGACAGTGAGATGCACCTTCAGCATTTTTGCATTTTTGCACAGATGAGACGAAACTCGTCGACATTCAGGATTCCCGATGAGCCAGCCCGTGCGTCTAATGAACGTTCAATCACATCATCAAGTGGCCAGAAAACAAAGTTGAACCGGGCGAGGTAGAAGAGGTCAGATCCGACCTCGGTAACCGGATGACTTTGTGCCTTGACCCGGAGACAGTCAGCTTCACCAACCCGGAGGAGATGGCCGTTAAGCCACCTCTCTGTGGTGCACACTGCAAGGATGGATATATCTCTACTAGGGGAACATGCCAGAGAAGCCAACCATGTACCTATGCGATGTATGCAAAGCACTGATGACTGCACAAGCATCCTCTTGATCATCCCCAATATGTCCTTCTCTTGTCTTCTCCACTTGATTTTCCGTCAAAGCACTGGCCAGCTTATGCGAGTCCGTGCTCTGAAACTGATCACACTTCTCGGCTGTTAAGATGTACGTCAGATCCCTCCTGCTGACCAGGTATGAGTCAATCAACGAGAGACATCCAAGAACTGCAGAGATGCCTGATTGCGTGCAGTCAAAGGAAATCAGTTGACGTCTGACCGGAACAGACGAGAGAGATTAAAGGAGCTCATCCATGATGCCAAATTTTCCAAAAAAAAAAAAAAAACCCAGTAAAAAGACGTCTCGAAAAGTCATGAAAGTGATTGAAGTCAGTCAGCAATGAAGGAAAAGGAAACTGTTTCTCCGTCGAGTTCTTCCTTTCTTTGGCGTCTTCCCTAATGGAGGTTTTGCAGAAAGAACAGCTTTTTTCAAATCTGCATTTCATCTGGTCTTCCTCCATTTGCTCTCTCCTCTGCAAAGCAATCCGACCCAAACTCCCTTTTTTTCTCGTAGTCATCCCATCAATCTCTCCGGGTTCTATTGCCCATTCTGGCCCGATTATCCATGATAGGGAGTCTCTGGACCTTCCCTTTTGTGTCTTTCCTCCTCCTCCAACCCTTTTTTTCTTCTTCCCCCGCGTTTTTATGGCTGACATTCAGCGCAGAACAGTCGCTATCAAACCTGGGCTGGTCCGTGAGTGGTCTCGCTCTGCCTCCAATCTATTTTACGTTTTCTCTTTCCATCTTGTGAAGCTGCCAAACTGCACTCTGGTGTTCTTCGAGCCCTCAGTTATCTCTTCGCTGTCACTTTCTCTCATCCTGTAGGCACAACACATGTGGAGTGTTGACTCATGGGTGGTGTCCGGACAAAAAGTCCCCGCAGTCATCAGACACAATGTGAACTGCCCGGACACGAAGTCACAGTGACAACGGAGCAGTTGGGCCCATGGGCCTGGAGACGCTCCCAAAATGCCAGTCGTAACTTAGGTCGAGTCAATGAAGATTAAGTGAGCAAGGCCGATCCTACTTTCACTCACGGAAAGTGGCAACATGTCTTGATTGCGCATCAGTTTGTCTCTGGGCTCAGCTGACATGAGTGGAACGTCACAGTCTGTTTGCCCAACTTCATATTGCACTGAGTAGTTCATACGTGAGCTTCTTTTTGCCCCCACGCCCGCCCACAAAGTTAGGTAGCTCCAGGTACCACCTTTTCTTCTCTTTCTGCAGTTTTCTATTCTAAAATGTAAGCTCATCATGAGTGAAACCGAAAAATGTGCAGTGCGTGGATGCCTTTTTTGCCCACCCTTAAGGCCGGTCTGACTTGGGCTTAACCTTTTCCTCACAATTTGACTGGACCTTTAAAGACCCATTTTGCCCAGTGAAAGTGGGCCTTTACTCCTGCTGAGCTCCTCCTGTTCACTTGGAGAAAGAGAATGAAGAAGAGTTTCTTTCGTATGGGTAGAAAAATCTCCCGTGCATTTAATGGATCGCATTCCTCACTCAGGGTTACCAAATGCCGATGTCTAAAAGCCAATGCAGACGCTCCTTCTCCCCCGGAAAATGCCGAAAATTCAAAAATGGAAGAAGCCAATGCAAAAAAAGAGCTCTTCAGGAGTTGGAACTAAATGTGAAATGAAAACTGCATGGGTGTAGCAAAAAAAAACAAAAAAATGTTTCGCGTACGGGCCATGTACGCACTGCAGGCTGGCTGCAGAACCTTTGCCTGACGCCTTCAGCTGCCAGGGGTTTCTTTTCCTGCTCTAAGAGTGCACAACCACTTCGATGTGCTGCAAACCCTCCCATCTCCTGCTTCAGGCATACCCTTCCCGGCATTTTACCCCGTTTTCACGCGTGATCAGACACTGGGTTGTTAAGCGGAGCCGGCGATTTTTCCTCTCTCTCTCACTCTCTAATGAGAGGCCTTCCCGCTCATTACGCCATTCCTCTTTATCATCCACCTCCGCCACTCTGGTAATTGCAGCCTGGACGGATGCAGCGGGAAGGCCTTTGAGTGATGCTTGCACGTCAAGAGACTCAACCACTTCTTCACCCCCGTGACGTTCATTAAGGCCGTGTTGTGGTCAGACGAGTCACTCATCACGAGCGTTATGGGCTACTTTGCACTCAAATCTCTCAGGACGACCCACGTCAGCTGGCCGCCATGAGACGAGCACTTCTCTGCCGCAAATTTTGCTTCTGGTATCATTGACTTTGCTGTGCAAAATGCAGAGTGGTCGTGTTTCTTTGCCGAGAGGCTTGACAACATGATTATAATCAGGCTGCAGCTGTCGCACTCCTTACTCGTGTTGCAAGATAAAAAAACTACCTTTTTAAGGCATGCTTCTGCTGCTCACACAGCCTCATACTTGCACGCTTTCCTTGAAAGCATATTTCTTTCCAGCTGTCTGCGCCAGTCATCTCGTCCTGGCGCATGCCGTTAAGGATGCTTCTGCTCCTGCTTCTGATGCTGCACAATCTCAGAAAAATTCCTCAGGGGATCTCCAAAAATACGTTTATGTAGGGTTTTACAAAGAGGACGAGAACACGTCATCCCTTTGATAAGGGAATTTGGAAAAGCTTTTTTCCCCCCAGCATTTCAAAGGCTCGGTGCACATAGTTTGCGCCTGGGCTACGAGTCCCTCTTCCCTCAGGACTGCGAGTTCCGCACCAAGTAAACCACTTACTCCACACTGTACATGGAGTAGACGTGCCGAGGGCCCCACTAAAGTGGGCCTAAACACAGTGCAAGTACGACATGCAATGTGTGTGGGTAATCCTTTGTCATGTCTTGTCCTAATACTCTTGGAGATATGGTCACTCAACCGTTGAGAGGAAGAGAGGGCCATGGCCATGGCCACCATGGCCACCAGGGCCAGGGCGAAGGCCAGGGCGAAGGCGAAGGCGAAGGCGACGGCCAGGGCCGGGACCAGGGCACAGCGTCGTGAGCTTCTGGACCCGTGTCGGCATTTTCCTTCTCTTCCTGGCCCATCTGGGAATGCGCACACACAAGAAAGAAAGTGTGGCCGCACAAAACCCAGTCATAGGACGAGTTTTGTCTCAGAGTTGCCAGCACCGAATGGAGACAGACAGAGTCGTTGGTTGCTAGAAATGTCTTGCATCTGGGTTGGGAACACAAACATGCAGGCAGGTGGGTGCACAGACGGACAGACAAAAAGAGACCTGACTGCTGAGCTGACTTCTAAAGCCCAAAGCTCGTGTTAGTTACAATGGTCTGTACCGCATCAAATTGAACCTATTCAATGAATGGAGCACAAAACATGGCAAGATGCCCATTTTATTATGGGCGGTTTCCCCTCTGCCCCATTTTGGCAACGCTCGTTTTTGGGTGCTCCGTTCGTCGCATCATCCTTCTCGTCTCATTCGACGAGAGAGAAAATGCTCAAAGGGCTGCTTCTTGCCCTGGCTTTGGTGGCTGTCAGGGGGAAGAGGGGAAATTCGCACTCATCCTTTTAAACTGCGTCACTTTGCGCTCTTTAATACGCGTTCGCAAACCTCGAGCTGACTTTGCACGGTCCAACGGAGGAAGACGTCGTCCACGTGACCCACCAAGCTGGGGTAGCACGAGTGCAGCAAGAAGTGGGTGCCGGGGGCGCCCAAACTGGCCCGTTCCTGGTCATGGTGCGCGTGTGAGAAACAATGGCAGTCACATGCGGAGCGAATCATTCATACGTATGGTGGACACCCAGGAAAAAGAGATGTGTGCGTGCGTGCTTTTTAGTAGCGCTGTGTGCACGCCGGTCACGACAGCGATAAGTGACGTGAAGGCGGAGGAAAGGACAGAGGCAGAGAGAGGCCTCTCTCTCCGTGGCCTCCTACCAGAAAGAAGCGAGATCCCTTCAAAAAAAGGCGCCCAACACGCACGCACGCACGCACGCTGTGGCCGGGGCACGCACACGCACGCGCGGGAGAAAATGGGCAAAGAGAGGCCCATCACGAGCGCGAAGAGCGCGCTCGGCAAGAAGAGAGAGAGAGAGAGAGAGAGAGAGAGAGAGAGAAGAGCTGGCAGTATCATCTTCAGTTTGGCACCAGCGAGAAACCAAGCAAGTACACGTACGTTGAGTTGATGTCATATTGACCCGATCAACGGACAAGTTCTGGCCGACAAACCTCGGTGACCTCGGCGGTGGAGGCCGTCCCAGCCTTTGGCGTCGCTGTGGTGAGCATGAATATTGCATTCAGCCGCGGCGGCATGAAGAAGCCGCGTAGCAGTGACAGTACAGAGTAAGACCCGGTACGCCCCATGAGACACCCTGGCACTAGCCTCAGGTCATTTAGCTTCAAGGGGAAAGAGAAGAAATCCACCAAACGGTAAAAAGTAGATGACGATGATTATGGTCATCATCATCAGTCACGCAGGGCCTTTTAAAAAAGTCGATTTTCGTGTATCGGCATCATCATCGTCATCGTTATTGGCTCGGCAGTTGGTCGAGAAATTCATCGGTTCTCTGGCGTTCTGAATTCATCGCTGGTCTTGACGTGTACACATCTAACCCCTCAACGAGAGTTGGGCTTGGAATAAACAATGAGCGACCTAAAAACTCTGCCTTCTGCGTCCAAGGTGGAAACCTGGTAACTTCAGGCTGCTTCTTATTCAGACCCCTCATATGGATCCTCTCTTTTGAGGCCACCAATTTCAAGCATGACGAAGAAGAAAATCCCCTTTTTTTCTCCGCAATTTTTGCCGGAATATTCATTTCACGCACCGATTAATCCTCCAGCCCTTGGGGTCAGAGTTCTGCCAGGCAACTCCTTGTTCCGATGCTATCAAAATTACAGCACAAGATATTGAGCAATCTTCTTCACTCCTCGTTTTCCTTCCTTCTGAGTCCATCCCAAGTTCCAGCACCAGGATGGGCCGAAAAAAAAAGAAGTAAGAAAAATCCTCTGAAACGCCCACATTTTCGTGGATTTGCATACGCTGCCGCACCCCTTTTAGTATAATCTTGCGTGCGGGGGACTGAGGCCGGGCGAGCCCCGACGGGGAATTCTTCACGGGGTATCAAGTGCTATCATGAGAGGGAAAATGTGCCACTGGCCCCTCCCTTGTTTTCATCTATGGCCTCTGCCTCTCCTCCCCCTCCTCCTTCCTAATCTTGCCTCCTCTGCAGAAGAAGAAGCTATCGGAAAGTTTCCCTTTTGTGCGCCTTCTGCTACCGGGACGCAGAAATTCTAGATCTTTAGCGGGGGAGGGCGAGAAGGGACGGGAGGGGGAGATTCGCTCTCTCCTCTTAGTGCAATATAGATACTGTGCGGACTAGATACAGGTACCAGTTCCTCCAGCTGGTCTGGAAAGAGGTGTCCCCTTTCAAATTTGGTCCCCCCCCCTTCCACTCCCTTCCAGCTCGAATTGCAGCCCACGGTTCAGACTGCAAAACTTTCCTGGATCTGCGTAACTTTCGGCGCACTGTCTGGTGCTGGCGCTAAGCAGCTTGAAAGTTTTGAAAAGCGATTCGGGGGAGGAGAAAAGACGTTAACAGTGCCATGAATTTATCCTTTGCCTCCGCCAAAACTGACGAAGCAGTTATGGGGCTGCTCAAAAGTTTGACAATTTCGTCTCGCCCACTCGACCGTGATATGAGAGATTGAATAGGAGCCAGAGGTATGCAAATATCACTGCTTGATCATGGCAGCATGTGCATTCCACTCTATGTATGGAGGGTGAGCTGAAACGGGCAACAATTTATGCACGCACTTTGCTGCAATGGAGCAAAAACATTTGGGGTATGCACGGAATTCGCTGCCAGCTGATTATTCTAATGGTTTCTCTCTCTGCTCTCCAGCTCTCTGTTATTGTGATAAGGCACAAAAAAGTGACTAAAGACTCAGCTCCGCTATCCTGAACTGAAGCAAGGTTGAAATGGCAGAGATCCTGGCGAAATTTTGGCCATGTGCACTCATACCCCTCCGCCCTTGAAGGAGCTCACGCACGACATTTGCAATTCCCCGTTCAAGTTGGACCCAGACAAGGGTCCCACCATGAGGAGCAGCAAGGTGGGCTTTTCTATAAGTGCCCCCAAATCTGCACTGCAACACTGACCGAGCTTTCCAGCGGATTATGCATGCATTCACTAGCGTCTTTCTCAGTCAGCTGCTGTGGCACGCATATCAAGCAAGCTTTGTATTTGCACAGGACGCTTCACTTTCACGCTAAGTTGCAGCTTCCAGTATAATTTCATTCAGAATGAAATTGTATCCTGAGAGAGATGGAATGAGAAGGCCGCCCACGTTTTTCTTTCTCTTACACACGCACGCGCCATCATTTAATTCTGCCCTCTTAATTTCTCTCTGGAAATCATCAGCTGTGAACCTCCCAATCAAAATGCTAATTTCCTGGGCTCCTCACTGTGTCCTCCCTGGCCTCGGCGCCCATGTCCATTCCGCGCAGCAGGAGGAGGGTGACACCACCAGGAGGAAGAAGAGGTGGCTCAGCAAATTTCTCCTCCCCTCCACAAGCCTCCACCACCCCAATATATTTGGCCCGACCCAGCCAGCGAGAACCAACAAAACAGCTTTGACTCACCGCAATTTACATTAAGACCCGCTTGACTTAGCCAATGTCATCGACCTTAAGGCGCGCTCCACACAAAAGTGAGCGACGGCGAAGGCAACTGCCATTCGGGCAGTGCAGCCTGCACCGCCAGCCAGACTGCGGACTTGCCAAAGCCCCGAGATTAAGCTCGTAAGTTAAGACTGCTTCGTCTTCTTTTTTGCACCTCCTTATGAGAGCTTCAGTGAAAAATCGATTGAGAGAAGAGGATGGCACCTTCTATGAATAAGAATCATCCCTTAGGTAGATTCGTCGTAGCCAAAAACTTATGGGAAGAAGCTTAAACGGATGTGCGTATCCAGAGGGCGGCTGTGGCACAGAGTTGGGGAAACTTTGTACCGTCCACACTGTTCTATGTGTGCTCAAGTAAGCAAACACATTTGCCCCTTATTTCCCTCTATGTTTGCCCGAGAGCTTTGGACTGTTTTAAAACTCGGACTCGTTCTATCATGAGTCCTTTGGCCTGTGGACCCTCCTCGGCAATGCTTTGACTTCACACAAAACTCCAGCACGATTTTGTTTTTGTCGGATAAGATGCCTGTGACGGTTCAGCTGCAATTCTCTGGCTGAAGAGATCGACAAAGATGAAGGAAACTTAAATCGATCGAACGGGATGCGGTTGGGAGAGAGATGGTATTTTCTTCTTTTTGCTGGGCCTAGCGGCTGGGCCTGGCGGAACCCGACAACGGACGTCGCATTTCAAACTTATCCATTGTCGCTGCTTCGCTTCATCGTCTTTGAACACGCATATGGGCCTATCTAGGCCTACCCCTCCAAAGGGTTCTCTTCTGGCTTGTCCCGGAGTAGTTAGTAACTTTTCTCCTTCATCCTATCAACGGGCGATTAGTTTCTACCATCATTATGCTACGAGAGAGACTCGCGATATTCCAGGGTAGGCTTTGCCAAAAATTTTTCGTTTTCTCTGGCCTCCTTCGGCGTCTGCCTGGGCCTGCCTGAGACGGCCTGGGCCCTCCCTGGGCCTGCCAGGGTCTGCCAGGGCCTGCCAGCGCTTGCGCGTGTGTGCGAGAGGGACGCGGCAAAAGGGGTTTGCCAGGTCAATCAAGTTTTCGCCATCCAACCGGAGTCGACTGAAAAAGGGGAGCGATTTCTTTCCTCTCCTTTTACCGCTGTGAAAAGCAGAACTTTTTGAAAAATCAATTCCCTTTTTTTGAAAAATGACTCCGACCGGTGCGAGTGAGGCATGGAATTTCCACGTGATGAATCTTGGGCTGAGCGTAATGGGTTCAGCAGCCTCGCACCAACTATTGGCCAACTTCTTCTTGCCGCAGCATTTTGAACCTCATCCTTGCACGTAGCTTTTCCATAGGTACTCCAAAGACGAGAGAAGCGCTTCAAGTCTCTTGTGTGCAAAGTGTGCGAAAACGGTCAGACACTTGAAATCTGCTCTTGGCTTTGGCGAGGACGCCTTCAATTTCACCAAACTTCGCATGATTGCACAAGTCAGTTGTCGTCATCTGGGACTCATCCATTGTGCACTTCTCCATCCAGAAAAAAGAGGTCAGACACTCATCGAAATCAAGACCTCACTTGTTATACATTGTACAACACGGTTGCCCATTTTCTCCCCATACGACTGAGAAGCTCGTAAAATATTAGCAATCAGCATTTTTAAATTATTATCCAATATCCAGACATCGTCGATCTTCCGTTTCAGCTGATCTTGCAGTGCCCGAACGTTCGACTAAGTTGGCAGAGAAAACGTTCTTCAGACCAGTTACACAGTCAATATGGGGCCCAACAACTGTCTTAACAGAAAGACAGATCTTAATGAAACATTAGATCGTTTTTTCCTTCAACTTTCTCTGCTTTAACTTCCTGTAAAACTATCGAAAACACAATAAACTGGGTTGTGCGATCATTGCACATGAAGTTTGATCAAATCTTAAGCGTCAGAGCCAAAGTTGTGAGCGAATTTTAAGTGTCTGCCCCTCTTGGCGCACTCTTCAACTTGTTTGGATTGTCTTTTTTTTCTACGCAACTTCGTTCGTCGTTTCAGACTCTTTGTTGCTTCGATCTCCCAGCCAAGCATGATTCATTTTCGGGTATTCAGAAGTGAAATTTGCCATTCGAAACCAGCGTGGAAATGGCACACAATGAAGACAATTTGCTGCCAGTTCTGTCAAAAAGATTTTCGCCAAATATCCTCTCCCCAGCTCGGCAGGACGAGACAGAGTATCCGACCCCGGCTTCTCTTGCTCGCCGGTTTGTTTAAGTACTTGAGGCCGGTGCTCTGCGTTGTCCTCGGTGCCCCTCGTGGCCGTTGACGTCATCGTTGTCCTCGTCCTTTTCGTGGCCACTTTCCAGTCGGGGAAAAAGCGTCAGTTCAGAAGGCCGAATCAGATGAAGATTTTCTCCGGTCCCTCTCAACCGCACATCGATTTTTCCATGGTCTATAAAAGCACTGCAGAAGTCGCATGTTTCGGCGCGTGTCGAGGTTGCGTGACTCTTTCCGCCATGTGTGTGCGTGTCATGACTTAGTGTGTGTGTGTGTCTCACGCACACACGCCAAGTCAAATAAAATGACATAATGACGGCGGAAGTGGAGGCTGCCGGAGGTAGCATGGAGGTGCGTTCCGAGGCCGGCTCAGTGCAGAGCGGATGAGTCGAGCACCGCGGGGTCGTGCATGTCGGCCAGGGACGGAATCTTCCCTAAATAGAAGCTGCTGCCGGTCGAGTCGAAGGCAAAGGCCATAAACTGATGGTTTTTTCAACACATTGTAAGTAACATGAAGCACCAGGATCTGAAGCAACTTTAACACTAGCTGGAGCAGGTTTCAATTCCTTCTCCATTTCGTTCCATAAGGGCCCCTCAGTCCCTCACAGCAGTGTAACTAAGGCGTTGAACATATGAGGCCTGCACTGTAAAAGCAAGGTTTACTGTAATATTTATGTGCAGAATGTGCGACTTGACAGCCAATCCAGCCAGCACGACGACTCGGCCATACTTCCTCTACGTTTTTTCCTTGTTCAAATAGAAAACTGCAAAAAATCATTTTTGCATGATCTTCTCCGCCGAGAACAGAGTCATATGGAATGCCAGCACTCTCGGTCCCGCTGAAGAAACCATTATTGTGACTTGGTGAGGGGGAAATGCTACAAACTAGGAATCTTCTTCCGTTAGTCCTGTCCTCCTCACGTCCAAGCAATGAGCATTGGGCCAGAATCTTGTTTGTTTTGAGTGTCCTTCAACATCATCATGTGTCTCTTCGTCACTGTCACTTTCTGTACGAGTGTAAGAAAGGAGTAACCCAACTCTCCTGAGGATGAATCACTGACGCTAAATGGGGCCAGTAATAGGAGCATTCATGCCAAAGAATAGTAGAAAGATTGAGGTTGTGACTTTACAGAAATAGTACAGTCAAATGCCTCTGAGGTGAAGAAACCTCACGAGTAGAATGACGATTTCAGGCTTGAAGTACCATGAGTCCCGCGAAATCCCCTCCGCCTCCGAGCAGCAGCGACTCCGGGCGCGAGAGCGCCTCCACGCCTGTTAGCGACGTCGCCGTCGCCACCACGAGCGCCAATGACGTCTCCAACGAGAACGACGGTGGCGGCGTCAGCGAGAACGACAGTCCAGTCGTCGAGGAAGGCGGCGAAAATGCCGCCGCTTCTTTTACGCATCAGCCGCCGGCGCTGCCGCCGCGGCCGGCCAACCTCCCGACGCGTGGCGACCGAGGCAGCAACAGTGGCAGCAACATCCAGCAACAACCATACCCGCCGCACATAGGGGCCAGTTATGCCAGGGCGGCCAGAATGACCACAGGTATGTGTATGCACGGCTTTAAGTACTCCACAATGTCAGAACTGCGCTGGTGCGCAAGAGTACGTACACGAGTCCTGAGCAATCATTTTTGATACGTGCACTCGAGATGCTGACGCTCTCGGGATGGCGTTGCTTAATCATGCAGAAGACGACTCACTCCATACTGTACATTAGGCTAGGTCAAAGCATGAAATTTTGGGGATTTGACTGAGTGCATCTGAGGTTTGCTTCGTTCTGCCAAATGGAGAAGAAGTAGCCAAAAGATTTTTGAAAAAATAAATAAAAAATAAAAAAATGGGCCCCACTTTCTCAGGACAAAGTACTTTCTATGTACTCGTTACTCGCAGGACTTCATAACTGTGGGGCCAAAGCAGAGCTTTTTGGTTGTACATACAGCTGGTAGAGAGAGGATCCAAACAATGATCATTTCTTCATTGCATCGACGAAAATGGATACAAATAGTTTTACAACAAATATAGGGTGGCGCGCGTAAAATGCAACACTCGGGCGATGTTGTTCAATTGTTCACAAATTTTGACTATATTGGCCTTGAGAAATGGTTCGCCCATTTGCGAAAAACTTGGACTCTAAAACAAAATTTTTATGCACTTTTGCTTCCACTTTCTAGACAGACAGTTGAGAAGACAACGGTAAAAAAAAAATAAAGTAAATTTTCCACTAAAAATCCAGATATCTTTGATCTTTTTTTGCTTGGCTCACTGCTCATGAATCTCATCTAGAGGCTCCCATTATTCTGGGATCTGACCAATATGACTTTCTGTGAAGGCCATTAGACTCTTATTTAGTGTCCAATTACTCTCACATGAAGGAGACCATTTCTCTCCAGATGTGGTCAACTTTGTAAGGCCATAACTTTTGACAGGATTGAGCTAGAAACATGAGTCAGCGCTCTATGGAAAGCTAAGAATCTTCTCTGCGACTAAACTGAAATCCTTTTTTGAAAGTGGGCAGCTACAATGTTGAAGTTTTGTCTATCAGATTTACTATGCCTGTGCCATAAGTGAAAGAATTGGTGATCTCAACTATCAATTAATTTGGCACCTTGCAATTGCTATTACAGTTAGATTACTGATGAATTTTTGACCTCAATTCGTTGGTTGCTTAATTGCCCATGCAATTATTTGACATCAATTAATGATGATGAGTACCTCTTGAACCCTGTTTATGGGCCTTCAAAGTTCATCCACACCGGCGCTGCCACATTCTCTGCGTCAAGCAAGAGGCTGAATACAGTGTTGCCACGGGCACTGAACAAACCTGCTCAGTGATGGCACCGCCACTAGGTGAAGCCAATGGAGAAGCAGACAAAAACAAGAGGAGACCCGTTTCCTCTACTCAACTGACTTCAGTAGGCAGGAAGACAGACATTGGCACCGGTAGAAGTCGACTTGTCATTGATCATCAATGGTAATTGTCAATTAGTCCTGGACTTGGCTCAATTACTACATTTGTCAGAATTACCCATTTGATGACTGCACAAGCCGAGGATTTCCGCGTTTCCTATCAAAATTCCACCTCAACCCATTCTATTACAGAGGTGAAATTCACCTCGGGGAAATTACTTAAGGCAATGACTCTCATCAGGTGCACCAGGTTTTCTGTCCTTACTGCTCTAGAATTGGCAGTGTCGTTTGAGTCAAAACAAAAGTTGGAAAGTCATAAAATTTGTTTAGTATGACTGCTGTGGCAACGTCAAGTAACCTTCCTAAGTCGGGTCCCAGTCTTGAGGGTGTGGAGAAGTTCACGGGAAAATAGGAACACTGACGCTTGCTACAGTTAACTAACAACGTACCTTCCCTTAGTAGCCAACCCTTCGTTGATGGGGTCAGTCTGTGGCCGGCATCAGCGCCCCTCCAGGGATCCCTCTCTGCCCCCGCGGAGCAACGTTTGCGTGATGATCGGTTTGTGGCTGTGTGTGGGGGGGTGGGGGGGGGGGGGGGGGGGGG
>JAAUXU010051298.1_pt1 | contig 22028 bp, 15 predicted proteins | sample 7278151 | NCBI WGS metagenome assembly JAAUXU01 (sample SAMN14350113, study PRJNA611818) | marine sediment metagenome | isolation source: surface marine sediment (1.8m) | place: French Polynesia: Moorea | collected 2018-08 | reverse complement strand
AGAATCGCTGTCACTGTCGAGGCCAGACAAAGGATCGACTACATACATCCGGCTACTCGTATTAAGCATAGCTGACTGAGACAACGCACACATTACATAGTTCGAGCTTTCTCCGTCCTTTTTTTTTTTACAATGTCTCAAGATAGGTGTTTCTCCCCATGCACTTCTGCACCATGACACTCAAGCGCTGGCAAAACCCTCGTCCTTTAAAGCCATTGAGCTGATTTTTTTATAAGTTATTGAGAAAGGCTGGAAGGTGTGCGCTTCTCTTCTACAAAGAATGACTATTGACGTTGTCACAGCCAATTTGAATAGCCCCAGCAAAGAATGCTCTGTCATAATGATGGCGGGCGAGGACCCTGGGGAGCCGGGGAGGCCGACTGCACAAGACGGTACAAAGGAAAAAAAAAAGCTCTTGTTAAAAGCGCTTGTGATGTATGGAAAAAAAGGAGGGCGAGATAGATTTGATTTTGATGGCGGCACATTGGACAGTCCATGAATCATTAAGTCCCAATCGTGGCACGCATGAAATTCTCCAGGATTGGAAACTTACATTATGCAGACCTGTTTTCGACCTGTATTTTTGACTCTTCTTTTCAGCCTCGCAGCCTCGGCCGCTATCCTAAAGATCTCTACGCTGGCCACGCAGGCCAATCAAGGCGAACCAGCCCTTGTAACGAAGAATACTTTGGTGAGATCGAGTGATTGGGAGGGAAAAGAAGAAAAAGCTCAATTAAGACTCCATTCTGGTACTTCTCCTCCTCCCTCGCTCCATTCCAGCAGAAAAAGAAAATCTGGCCTGGGCAAATAGTGGGTGATTAGTCCGAGAGAATCTACTATCAGCGTGCACGGGGATGAAAACTTTTAAATTGTTGTTTGTGAAAGATCGAGGATGAGACTGCAGCCAGTGGAAGTTGTGCGCCCATCAGAGAAGAGAGGAACCAACATGTGGACCTCCCCGGCGGAGAGCAGGGACCGCGCCAAAAGGAGACCGCGGGAGGACTTGCCGATCACAGGGAGCCTCCTCAAAATATCGGTGGCGGCGGCGCTGGTCCTCAGCTTGCAAATCATGGCCGTGGCGGCCGGGAGGCAGCGAAATGGTGAGCTGGATGACTTCAAACCTCTCGCTTTTTATGATACTTGCGGTTTTGTTTGGCGCTATTTACCGACTGCGGCTCGGTTTCAATGGCGCAATTAACGTCAAAACAGAGTAGCAGCAACAACATTCTTCATGAAACAAACACGCGCAATAAAACTTTGACTTGGCTAACGACGACCGAGGGATTCGAAAGACTTTTCTGAGGAGAGAAAGCAGAGAATAAGACGGTAATGCCATGACAGCTTCTCGCTCGGCTGAAGCGAACTCAACTTGCCGCAAAAGTTGCTGGTGCCACGTTCAAAACATTGCCTGCCTTTAGGATCACTTGACTCATCCTAGGTGCCGCCTGGAAGCTGAAAAGTGTGCGAGCAAACGTCTGGCACCGGCTCAGGGCGCCCATGACTCCAGCAGGGTGCACTTGAGCGCCAAATTCAACTGGCTTCTCCATGAACAGGGATATTTGTGGACAACACATCAGCTTGAACTGCTGGAACTGAGATGATTGAAGTCCTGGCACATACCAATGGCAGAGCCCCTACCAGTTTCCAAGCATTACCAAGTGGCTTCTAGGAATCTTTCTGGACAGCAACTCAGCTTGAAGTGTTATAGAGTTAAAAATTGCGGCCAACTTTGCTACTGACAAGTCGTTCGGACATGCTCGACATCTCAGTCGAGACTACGGACAAGTAAAATGCTGCACTTGGAATATTGTCAGCCTTAACTGTACGTGTACCTCCCTCCCTTCATTGACTGTGATGTCAGTTCATGACGAAGACTTTTTAGGGAGAAATGTCAAAGGCTTTGCCTTCACTCTGCTTTCAATAATTCATTTCCCGTCCTCTGTCTCTTCTTTCTGCCTTGGGGTCATAATTTCTTCTCCACTCCCACCATCAGTCAGATTTCCCCGACTCTGTTTAAATGCGCGGGCTTCGTCTTTGCAGATTCCGCACTCGTTTTTTTCTCGATATGCGCAAAAAAATAGAGCTGAGGAGCTTTGACGAACATGGGAGGCAAACCCACGTCGGCCTCGGCGGCTTAGATTGGGACGACACAATATCATTGCTGTACTGAAGTGAGCAAACTTCGCCATCTTACGCAAGGTTGCTGCAACTTTTCTTTCTTTTTGCTTGTCACAGTTGAGCAGAATTTAAATTCTCGCGTCTCCTCTCGTTGGGGCTTCTCCCATGATAATTCCCATGCCTTCTTCTTTGTCCCACAGGTGTTTGCTGGGGCTTAAGATATTATTTCATTTCTCTCTCCTCCCCAGGATGAGATTTCACGATGCTCGCACGACCGCGTCTGGGTGTGAGCAAGAGTAAAACAAAGGCTTTCCATAAATTTAAACTTCTCCCCCTCCTTTTCTGCCTTCTTTTAGCATCCTCTTTTCATGGCATCTTCAAGGTGGGGGAAAATGAAGGAATTGTACAAGTGAAAGCCATAAGCTGGACTCGGGGATGTGTCTGGGGAGGACTCGGAGCGGCAGTTCTTCGACTGGAGGGTGGCGGTGCAGACAAGAGACCGCGGACAAAATACCACGCTTGGCCTATGAATGAAGCAACTGTCACATTTTAAGCAGCTTAGGGCTGAGTTATCTTCTGCTGTGAACATACAAGTGCATTACAGTGGTCTCCGCCTAGAAGGACACCAGAGAAAATTGACGGCCTATGTGTTGGTACAGTTTGAACTGCTTGGCAGCCAGTGCAGCCCCCGTCGGGTCCTTCCCCATTGATGGGGAGGTTCAGACACATCACGCCGGCCGGAACCACGGAGGAATAAAGAAAAGCTGGCTATATCCGGAGACCCACTGTGCGCCGACTTGAGCCCCAACTGACACAACCTTCCCTGTCGATTCATTGTCTCGTCAGGCCACTTCTGCCGCCTGACTTGGCCCGGGCTCCGATGACCGTTCGAGCCCCGTCGTTGGTGTCCATGATCAAGCGCGTGATCCTGCCCTAAACACTCGTGCGTCCGAATGCCTCGGAGACCGGGACCGTCCGGGACAACCACGTCTGACGCAGATTGCTCCTCTTTTTTGGTGCCAGCCTTTTTCTTTTTTCCACCAAAATTTCACTGCTACGTACATAAATATTAGACTGGAGATTCCCCCCTCCCTTTCTTCTGGTCACCCGCTTTTGTGGCTACAACAGACGGGGAAAGGAAAGAAAGACAGGCAGAGACGGATTTACTTTCCTCTGTCCCAACTTCCCCTCATTGCCTTTCATCATTCAGAACGCGATCCGCTATTCTCTCTCTCTCTCTCTCTCTCCTCTCTCTCTCCTCTCTCTCTCCTCTCTCTCTTCTCTCTCTCCTCTCTCTCTCCTGCTGTTCCTGCTGCACCAAGGATTTTAAACGACTCTACTTGGCTCTGAAAAATCCATGGCAGACGACGGCTTTTCTTGCCTGTCTCTTCAGGGACTCCTCGCGAGTATTTTGTTCGGGGAGAAATTTCCGCATCCCTTGTTCTCTGTGGAGGAGGAGGAGCAGCAGCCGGCGACTCCGCCAGACAGATGGAGAAGTTGCTATTGCAGGAGGTTGATTGATGGCTTCTACAGACGTATCAACAGCGCGAGAATGCATAGGAGATCTATCAGCATTCAAAGTCTGTTAGTGTGCCAGCCAACTTGGTTCAAGCCTCCTCTCTCTCCTCCTCGGGTTTTTTTTTTTTGCTCTTGTCTGGTTGAGGGAGGGTTCTGTGCATGCTCAGAAAATCGCGGTTGGAATGCCAGATTTCTTCTGAAGAGAGCAGTAAAAGCTTCACTGTATGTAAAAATCTGCTGCTGCCACGATGGATGATGTGACGACTTGGGCCATGAGGAAGAGCCCTGAGTCGGTCGGGGCTTTGCTGAAATGTTCGTTCCGTTCGAAGAAGCAAAGGAGGAAGAGGTGCAAATTAGCATGCCCCTTTCTGAAATTGGGCGCAAAGCCCGAAAGTGCAGAATTTGGTCGTGCTTTCATTGCTCATACGGAAGAGCCCAGAAAGTCGAGGTGATAGCTGATAGACACGCTGCTCACAGTCCCGATATCAATGGCTCGTTCGTCCAAGTGGATGAAGCTGGTTCGAGTCTGCCGCGTCTCTCGGTGTTTACGGACGCTGCAAGTGTTGCTCCAACATGCGAGACGACAGCAAAAGCTTAGCCCTCATAAATATGCAACCTCTGGCTGCTGCTTTCCCGCGCATACGTAGATAATCGCACATGGCCGCTCTGAATTAATATCCGGACGGAGTCGCCTCCTCCATTTGGCTGGCGAAACAATTAGGGGAGAGATGGATTCATCAAAGGACCACGGACTTGATGGCTCGGACGAGCTCCTTGACGGGAATAGCAATGTCGCAGCTCCAGAAAGGGTATTTGCATGCCTCAGTCATAACGCTTGGGCTCTCGCATGTAAATTATCCTGCGCGGGGACTGACAGTGCTGTACATGAGTACCAATATCAGCGGGGGGGGGCGGACTTTTCTCATCTGTGCTGGGTACGGTGAAGTCTTGATTGCGTCACGTGGTCAGTAATATCCAAGGCTCTAAGTCGAGCCTGGGCTGATCGGTCACATATGTGTGAGGAAATCGAGTCTCTACTGTACAGCGTCATCCATAACTCTCCGACGAATTCACTTCAATGGTCCTGCTGACATTCGTCAGCCACCAAACATTGGTGTTCTCCATACGCCAGACAGCTGCTGAAGACGCGTGCTAAAGAAGACTTTTACTCGCTTATAGGCAACATTCACCTACTAAGAGGAGCAGCAGTTGTTGCGAATCAGCAGGGCCTGGAGGAGCATGTAGTATCGCAGTCTCCTCCCCTGCCTCCACCCTTCTTTTCTCCAATGTCCGATGATCCCAAGGTGTTTATGACAAGTGGCCTGAGCAGCAGCACCAGCACCAGTGACCATTATTATGGCAAGAGAGCCAGGGATATGACGAGCAGCACCAAGGGGATTTACGGCCCGTGAAAGCCAACACACTGGCAACAACGGACAGAGCAGATCAGATCCATCAACAGAGAAGAGAGGAGCATAAAAACTGGAGTGTGCGAACTTGCGTTATTGTTATTCTGAGTTGCCCCAGTTGCTGCGTGTGTGAGGATAGCGCAATTCTGAAATGTTGATTTCAGCACTTGGCTCAGACGATTAAGTTGCCAAGCTTTGGCACGCTGTGTGGACGGTCCTTAAGTGCTCATTCGCTTTGCAGTCACTCTTCTCCTGTTTTCTGGAGGACGAGGAAAGAAAAAAAAACCTTGCAATGAGGAGGATCAGATCAGTTGAGCCTTGGATCAAGCGTTGAATGGGCTGAGCGGTGACCAAGCGAGGAAGGGGGGGTGGGGAAAGAAAATGGAAGACGTGCTCCAGTTTTTTTCCCCCCACAATATTTGAAAGAGCGTTACAAATACACTAGCGTCGATTCATGGGTAAATTTCATGCAGACCAGAGCTCCAGTGTACTTTGGTTCTAGGAGCCGCCACAGACATTCGTGACCTACAATGACTGGCGGGCTGCAAGTGGGAACATTGTTATCGATCTTCTTTCAATACTTCTTTGCTATCCTGGCTTCTCCAGACGATTTCTGTCGTCATTGAGTATTTTTCCATTCCTGCTGCTCGCATGCACCCCTCCTCTCGACGACATTCCGAAACGAATAAAACTTGCGTTAATGTCAAAAAAAAGAGACTTTTACCCCTTCCGTTTCCTGAGCAAGCGAGCGAGAACCCTCTGACACTTTTGACGTGAGAGTGCGGGAAAGTAAGGCCCGACCCCTGCTCGCTCCGAGGAGGGGAAAAAAAAGCTTTTATGGTCGCCACAACATCAAGCAAACTTTATTTTTTGTTCAACTTAGCTTAACTCCTCGTTTCTTGTGCCTGCACAGTCACATACTGGTACAAAAAATGTTTGGTGGCGCTACAGCCTTAATGAAAGACATTGCTCGAATGGACAAAAGTCGATTAGCTTTCGCTTAGAAAGACGTGTTCTTACTCTCCTATGGCCTGACGCTTGTGTACTCAACCAATGTTATGCACGACAACACTTGGTTTTTGCATGAGGACTCTGGCTCGCTCCTCATTACACCATTGACTTCATGTTGGCCATAGAGGTCATTGGATACCTCTAAGTTGAAATCCTGGTGTCTCCACTCTCATTGGAACCTCTCTGGCCAGGCCCAAAACCACGCAGCTGTTCTGCTGTAATGACATCAACTGTTACTTGCACTCGGGTGTGGGTCACACATAAAATATGGCTGAACATAGAAAACATCGTCATTCCTTAGGCTTTTATACTTGGCTTCATGGCCTTGCTATCCCTTGTCCTTACAGCAGAAGAGGCGTGTGGCTAATTGTGTGCGCTCCGCCGGAAAAAGTAGCAAAAAAAAAAAGATTTTCCCTCCCCGATTAAGATTATCTTTACGGGTTTCTGGTCACCGAAATTGTTGGCAAAAGAGGAGAAAATTTGGCCTTCTATTATACGCACAGAATTGGGAGAGGCTTAGTCTATCTTGCGCAATACTAATATGAGAAAAGTTTTAGAGGCCAAAAAAAAAAATCTGCTCAACGCACTGCAGACTCGAGTAGGTTTTCTATCGGGCGGGAGCATGAAAATACTGTTTATCTAACAATTGTGTACAGTGAAAGTCTCTTGTGTGGTGAGTGACGTTTCATGACTGATCTGATGGCAGCAAAAATGCGGAACCAGTGAAATGGATTACCTCTGTACTCTCGGCATGCGGTGCGAGGAAAGAAGTGAGAGCAAGGTCAATCTGAGCACCAAGCAATCGTTTGAAGGGGTGGAACAAATAATTCCAAGGGTGTCCAAGGCTCTTCGTCACTGCATCGCGTGTCATGGACCCAGGGGACCCGAACCAGGGGGGGGGGGAGAGACAAAGAGGATGTCGGTCCCCCCCTCCCTCCGGGCGGGCGCTGCTGCATGTATTAAGTCTTTACTTCTTTAATTCTCCCCCCACTTTTTGGCCTTACCATACACGCCATTTCCTCATTCTTCAATCATCGTGGCGTAGCACGCCAGCGCCAGGAACGAGCGAAATTAAACCAACAGACGATAGCCATCTTCTGGGTGAGCTTTGGAATGCCACGCGCATTCGAGACGAAATTAGAATGCCTGCTTGAGAAAAGCTGGCGAATATACCGAAGTACGAGTATGCAAAAAAAGAGGACATGCAACTGCATGATTTGCCAGGTCCACCAAGGGAACCTTTAGGGGAGGACGCACTGATGAAAGTACGAATGCAGAATCTCTGTTTCTTGGGGTTCACGCGCAGTAAGAGCTTGTTTGTTGCTGGTATCAGCCAGAGCATCAAAACAACCCGTCACATTTCTTTTTCCCTCCTTCGTTCAGATACTTAAGGCGCCTAAATATTGAATGCAATGGAGTGGATTTAGTTCCGTTGGGATCGCACTTTTGGTAAAAAAAAAGAAAGACCATACTGCGATTGTGACAGCCACTTTGATGGGAGCGACGCACTTGTACAGTACATATGCACGTACTTGTATCGGACGTACCTACATTTTCACTTCAGCTCTGTCTTCGTCATCGTCTTCGACTCCGCTGAAGCCCAGCTTCGGCCAGACATCCCTGTCCAACCACACAGTGCGCGTCGGTGACCGAGTCCAGTTCTCGTGCGTCGTCAACCATCTCGGGAAGTACAAGGTGGCCTGGCTGCACTCGGAGAAGGACCTACTCGCCGTGCACCCCATAGTCATAACGCAGGTAGCATTAAGATGCTTGTAAAGTTGCCGTTGATGCATGGACATTCTCAGACAATTTTGCACAATTCGCGGACAGCAAGTATATCGGTCAGGACTTGTATGTCTCACAAGTCGGTTGGCAGGGACTCACCATGGACTCATATGGGCCAGCGTCGTCAGTCATCTATGTGATCGAGTCGAATACTTCGATTTTAGAGTATTTCACATTTTAAGTTGTGTGGCCTTATATCAGTCATGCCGCTTAGTAACATCGTGGACTGCCCTTCTGGGGTACTCAGGATGCGGACGTAGGCCTGGCTGTCCACCACGTGCCCTCATTCGACTATGGCCTCTGAAATGATGACGAAATGCTTACCTTTCCAAAGCAGAAGTTTCAGCAGATTTCAACAAGGTGTGGAATGTCTACTTGCACTTCAAGTTGTTCAGGATGCAGTTAAAAGATGAAACTTTACTCTGTCACTCCCATCCATTCACCAGAGGAGCAGCAGCCTCAGGACTTGCCGAAACTGGTTGAATGAGGCACTGCTCTGATATATGATGCCATGAAAATTTTACAGGAAGCTTCAACAAATTAGGAACTGGGCCAATATGCACTGTGGGAGGTAGACAAAGTCCGTTGTCCAAGTGCTGCATGAAGCATTTTGTGTCCAGGTTGTTGCCATTCTCACCAAGAATGCCACAGCTGCAGCTAAATATGTGCAAGAACCAGTGCGACTCGACGATTGTCCTAGGACTCCAGGGGTTCCATGCCATTTCAGCCATTCTGGGCATCATCACTGGCGTGCTCCTATATCCAGTGCCATTTACCTTGCAGAACGATCGCCTCAGCGTCTCCTACGACTCTCGGTCCACTTATCACCTGAAGTTGCACTCGGTGCAGGAGTCTGACGCTGGAATGTACATTTGTCAGATCAACACCGGACCGGTCATCTCAATCAGCGGGACCCTCAGCGTCGTCGGTGAGCAACTTGTGACTCTACGGCATTCAAGGCACACATGCGTGTTGACTTTTTGCTCCAAAGCCCGTTGTACCAGACAGAAAGTTGGTACATACCGAGAAAAGTAGTTTTTTCTTGTAAACTTGCCTTCTATGGTCAGTTTTCTTTCCTGAGCTAAGCTATTTGTCCGGAATTTGATTGATTTGACACTGCTAAAAAATGGTGCCTCAGAAAAACTTTCACGTGGTAGTAAAAGCACTCAAGGATATACGCAATACTTTCCTTGATTAAATGTGTTAGTGCACAGTTGGGCCTGATTTTTTTTTCTCGCTTACCATTGTTGCTGAGACATCGCATTCCCAATGATCTATTTTTAGTCTGTATTTTTTTGTTTGTTTCTTTAATAGTGGAAGTTTATTATGGTAGCGCAGACATCGACACTAAACTCACCCTTGACTCATTTCCTCCAGTCCCTCCAGACATCGTTGACGACAAAAGCAGTTCTGACACTCTGGCCAACGAAGGGATGCGTGTGATTCTTGAGTGCCAGGCAAGAGGAAACCCCAAGCCGATCATCTCGTGGAAGAGGGAGGACGAGAAGCCCATCAAGTTGTGCAAGCCGAACTCCGAAGATAAGATCGGCAAGAGGAGAAAATGCAAAGAAGGTGCACCTGATCAAGGTTCATCTGCATCTCGGGATGACTAACCTGGCTTTGTCATATTTAGTAATGGTGCACAATGGAGCTGAACTGGAGCTGCCGCAGGTGTCCAGGTTCGACTCCGGCGTGTATTACTGCATGGCCACCAATGGGGTCCCACCCACAGTCAGCAAGAGTGTCAGGCTCTACGTGGACTGTGAGACCTTTAATCATAACGATGTCATGCCTTTTCTTTAACACTTTTCTGCGACATTAGTCCCACCCACCATTTGGATCACCCACCAGCGCGTGGGAGGCGAAATCGGTGGCTCTGCAGTACTCGAGTGTCTGACAGCGGCGCATCCGCCTTCACTGAACTATTGGATGAAGGATGGAAAGAGCGTCTACATCACTCCAAGGTACACTGACTGGGAGCAATGAGTGGCTTGGTCCACGTACGTGTGCATCTTGCCTTACAGTGAAAACAAGTATGAGTTTCACGAAAATGGTGGAAAGCCTTCGTTCTACAACATCTTGATGAGGCTGCGGATTCACAACCTCACCAAGGTCGACTTCGGGACGTATCGCTGCTTGGCCAAAAACTCGCAGGGAACTTCCGACGGAGAAATCAGCCTGTATGGTAAGTTCGCACCGCCGCTCACCAACGTCGTCACCAACCGACTTCAAATGCACATGACGCACCAAAGCACATCTCTCTCTCTCTCCAGAGAAGCCTAGGCCTAGCACCACGACTCACGCTTACAGCCCCGAAGACATCGACTGGTCGCGAAAAGGTGAGAGCATCGACCGCTGGCACCGCACAGGTTGCACAGCATCGAGCATGTGCACGGACTTGTACGTGTGGCAAAGCAGACGAAAGCCCAATGAATGAGGCCGGACAGCACGGCGCAGAAATCCTGATCGAGGTTGTGTGACTGTTCAATTCTCGTCCCCGCAGAGTTCACCCCTGTGGATCAAAGCAGCACATCCGAGAACAAGAAAGACGCTCACGTGTTCTTCCTGAATGAGATGGAGGACATCGTCTTGGCGGGAGAATTCAACGACTACGATGTCAGCAGTGACAGATCGAGACACAAAGGTCGCGGCAGGCAGAGGAAGAAGAACATGAGGAAGAAGAACCGGAAGGACAAGACCCTGGACGACTTTATGGACGGCAGCTTCAAGTCATGTAAGGATCCGATCCGTGAGCAACTTCGCGATCGTACATAAGCAAGAGTCTCTCGTTTCAGCGCACGATTCTTCCTCGCAACTTTCGTCATCCAGGCTACCAGTGCTGCTTTGGTCGTTGGCGTGGGCTTCTCGAAGATGTTGATGGCGGTTAACTCCCATTACCTCAGATATTCATATCAAAAGAAGAGCGATTGGCAAGATAGCGTTTTACCGAGTCATACATCCGAAAAGTGCGTACTCCCGAATGAGTTGTTACCACATAGGTCGTTAGAGCATACGCATTACAATATACTTCTCAAAAAAGTACACTGAACCATTCATCACATATACGTACGTATACTGTAAATCGTGTTAACATACCTGATTTGAAGCGCTTTGTTTTGAAAGTCACAAAACTGAGATTTCTATCTTCGTCACGTGAAGCTGCCCACTTCACATTCCTTGTATTATGGGTGCCACCAAATCAAGGAAGCAACTTCGTCACACTGTCGTGGCCTCACATAAGCGTTCTTTTACGTTCGTGGTGTGTACGGTAGAACATTGGTCGCTCCTTCGGAAGCTTCTGTGTCAACCATTCATTACATTCACACAGATACTTTTCAGTTCCCATTGGAAATTACGCGTCGGCAAAGCACCTACGAATGCACTATTTCACCTTGTCAGTACGGTTCTACTACAATTATATAACACCATGTACTCATGTGGGAAGTTTACAGTTATTGCACATTGAATTGATCACCTTTTCTGCAAAAAGTCTAATGAGATTGGGCGACCGATGGGCATCCAGCTGTCCCCTGGGAACATCTCGTCAGGCGCGATGAGGGAGGACCTCTCGAACTTGGGCCACCAGTCCGAAAAGTCCATCCTGGGAGACTCCCTGAAGGGAAATACGCCTACTCTTTTCTTTACTGGGCTACTTTGGATGGAGTCTTTGCTCTCACTGTTAGTAGAAACTTTCTTATTCTCGTCGTCTATCATCTTGGGACTGCGCGCGAGGGACTTGACTGACGAGGAGTCAAGCTGCAAGTCGTACGGCTCGAAGCTCATGGAGGACATGGACATCTCAGTCTCGGCAGATTGCCCTTCGTCCCTCTCTCTTTCTTTCTTTCTCCGGATGAGATCGTCGATGGCCTCCTTGAGCTTGGTCTCGATGATCTTGCCGTCGGCAAAGTCAATCTCTGAAGCCCAAGGAGGATTGGACGTGGCCTCCGCCTCTACTTCTTCGTCACCGTTTTCCTCCTTTGCTTCACCAAACATTGCAGCAATCTCTACTGCAGTTTTCTCTCCAGTTCGCAAGTTGGCAGACTTTTTGCTGCTCTTCTTAGCCGATGATTTCTTCTTCTTCTTCACCTCCTGTGGCGCTTCTGCAACCGCCGCCGTGGACTGCTCGGTCGGGCTGAAGTAGAGATCCTCCTGGGCTTCCCCTGCTCGTCTTCCCCCTTTACCGCGGGACCGTCGGCGCTCGGGTTTTGTCCTTGAAGATGAGGAGAGATCGTTTTTGCTCACCCGTCTCGTGTGGGAAGAACCAGTATTACTACTAGCTGCTGCTATCAGTCGGCCAAAGTCAAGTCCATCCTTAGTATTAGCAAGTACAGCGTCACCATCGTTATTGCTAATGGCTTTGCGCAGTTCCCGCGACAGTCGTTCAAGTGACTGAAGGTCGTCCAGTCCGTCCAAGCGTCCAACGCCCATGAGATCCTCGATCTCATTGCTTAGTCTCTCCTTTTCGTCCGCTAGTGCAGCCAAACCGCTATCTCCATCGTCGCTACGGTCAGTTCCAAAACCCAGCACCATGTTGAGACTCCCTAGAGGACCAAGACCTCCGGTTCCCCTCACCAGAGCGGCGTCGTCGTCAAGGCCTACGTTGGAGGCGGCGATCAAGGCGGTGGTGGGATCAAGGGAGATAGCTGATGGGTCGATGGGCGGCGGCAAATTGTCGAGCGAATTGCCTTTGTTCTTTTCGAGCAGCATGAGGTCCAGATTGAGGTCGTAGAACTCTGTGGCGTCCTCGCATCTGACGTTGTACCACCAGTCGCACACGCGATGCTTCTGATTGAAGATGGTGCCCTTAGGACAGAGGAATGAAGACTGCCGCTTGCCCGACTCGCAGACGTGGAAGACCTATGAGAATGAAAAAAAAACCACGATGAGGCTCTTACGAAAGCAAGCATTGTAGCGTATGTGTGCATACACGATATGCGCTAGTTATTTCACTTACTCTGCGTACGAGAGTAGTAAAAGCAGGTTGCGTTATTCCAGCACAGTTCATGTACAACTGCATAGAAGTGAGCGATATACTTGAGTTACATGTACGAATGTGGCAAATACAGTGCTATGAGTCATGAAACGGCAATGGCAGGTGTACCTAAGTAAGTAAAGAAATATGCTTACTGCACGAAAACACACTTGCCTGGCATGACGTGAATGTGTCAGCATAGAAGCCCTCCAAGATAAAGTTTCCACAGGAGAAATCAGTGGGAGGTATGACCTTGAAATCAGGGTAGTCTTTTCCAGGAACTCCAGGAATCCATCCTTTCCTGTCCCGCTGCCTTGCAACTCCTCTCAAAGCGTTGACCAGATCAGGGTCCACTTCTTCCAGTAACGGGAGGAACTCCGCCGCGCTCGGCGCCTCCGTCGGCATAGGCGGTAGTCGAGGTAATCCAGCGCCCTCGTCCTCCTCAATGAGTTTTTGAAGCACTTTGTCGTCTTCGACGTCTTCATCCCTGAGCTTGGCAAGTCCCAGAAATGCCGTCGGAACTATAGCTTCGGCGTCGGGGTCGATGTCGATGGGGATATCCTCTGGAGGAGGAGGCTCCGGCACAAGCAATTTGTTTTCGGTTTCTACTGCTGTCACCGTCACAATGTCATCGGGACTGACAAAATTCCGTGGAACGTCGTTCTTCGTTTTTGGAGGAATGTAATGTTCTTTCACCAGTGCTGGAGGCGCAACTTGGCTGTTGAGGACATTGGGCAGAGCTTCTGGCGGAGGAGGCTCCGGGATTTCAGGTGGTATCTGAGGTCTGGGTGGGGGAGGCAAATACTCTTTCGTAGGAAACTGTGGACCTCTCGGCGGTGGAGGCAAGTACGTAAGTTTAGGCTTCTCTCCTTCCACAGGAAAATCATCTGCCTTGGGAGCTGATAGAGTCTTTCCTGGCTTTGGCAGTAAATTCGGAGGGATATATTCGCTCTTGGGAAGAGAGAAGTTCTCAGGTTCATGAACGTCATGTACCAAGTCATTGTGGATAGCAGTCACGTGCTTTTCTGCGCCTATATGAGAGGCAGGGTGATATTCAGGTATCAAAGGAGGACCATAATCTTCTGTGGGTGGCTCATAACCTGGTGCGTAATCAGGAGGGTCATCCGGTCTTTTTGGAGGCGGAATATATGAAGGCAACACAGGAGGCAACTTTACCACGTTTTTTTGGAATTTCAACTCATGTTCATGCGGGATACTAATCTGGATGTTGATAGGCAGGTCCTTGCCGTTCACCACAATGTGTGGCGCAGACGGGGGCAAATAGCCGGATGGCGGCTGATACTGGTTCCCTCCGGGCGGGACGTAATGTTCATTTACTTTTGGCTGATATTGACCCAAGTGAGGTTTTTCTGGGTGATGATCAGAGGCATGCGGTTCAGGTGGACCAAAGTGTGGTTCTGTGGGTGGTTCAAATGGGTGAGGGAGCTTGTCTTTGGCAGAGTCACTAGGCGGAAGATAATCTTTGTGTGGAGGATGATAATGACTCAAATCGTCATGAGGTGGAGGCGGCGGAGGTGGCAAATACTCTTCTTGAGGAAGCTCGTACTCAGTTGCAGGGCCTTTCGTCTTGGCGGGTGCATGAGCCAGTGGTTTGTGGTGATCAACTACTTTGGTCGGGGGCAGATACTCTTTAAAGGGTGGACGGAATTCGTCGTGTTTGGGGGGAAGGTACGCCTTATCAGGTGGCTTGAGATGACTGCCACTGACGACACCTGGCAGGAGTCCGGGGTCCTTCTGAGAAGGTGCCTGGGGGTGTGGTTGGACAGCCTGTCCGTGATGATTCGTTGGGGGAGGCAGGTACACTTGTGGCTCAGGCTTCACGTCATTTTCCGCCTCAACTTTTGATGGAGGAAGATATTCCTTGGATGGAGGCGCGTAGTCAACGTCAAGTTCTTCTTTCTTGTCGTGACCCTTGGCAGGCGGCAAGTAGTCCTTGCTTGGGGGCTCATAGTGCTTCTGGAGATAGTTTTTAGGTGGAAGATAAGCGTCAGTAGGAGGCTCGTAATGTTCCTTTAAGGAGTTTTTTGGGGGAAGGTAGGTTTTTGTTGGAGGTTTGTAATGCTCGCTCAATTTTCCACTTTTGCCCATTGCTGCAGGTGGCGGAAGGTATTCCTTGCTTGGTGCTTGAAAATGACTTTCTAGTGATTTAGAGGTTTCGGGTGGGAGGTATTCTTCAGAAGGCAACTCATAACTGACCTTTGGCTTATGGGTCTTCTCATGTGGAGGAGGGATGTATTCCTTCCGAGGAAGCTGATACTGGTCATGTGGCTCCTTTTCATGACGTGGCGGAGTGTACGGTGTGGATGAAGGAATATGGTGAGCTTGTACAGGTACGTCAACCTGGGGCTTGTCCTCCTTGGGAGGTAAATACTGCTGTGCAGGAAGCTCAAAATTGTCATGATCAGGATTACTTTCATTGGCTGAGCTATCACCCGGAGGAAGGTATTTCCTCGATGGAGGTGTGAAGTGAGTGTCCATTACTCCGGCACTTTTACCCTCGGGTGGAAGGTACTCCGGTTCGAAGGACATTTTAAGTTCTTCAGGAGACGGAAGCAGATGTGCAGTGGCTGATTTATAGCTCGCGCCGTGTCGAGCACTTGGTTCTTCTGTTCCGAATGCTTCTGCTGTAACTGGGTTTTCGATTGCATGCGAATGAGGCGGAAGATACTGTTGACTGGGTGAGTGATACGCGTCAGGGTCATTGTGATCGTTGGAAGCACTGAGCTGTGGAGCATAATAACGATTGTTCGGAGTACTATCTTCATACGCGGATGAAACAACTTCTTCGACCGTACGGACCTCATATATTGGCCTGCTGGCTCCTGTTCTCGGTGGAGGCAAATAAGTCTTAGAAGGCGGAGAGAAGAGACTCTTGGGCCTGCTGTAATAGTGCCTCGTACTGCTGCTACTGCCCGAGGCCGGCGGAAGATATGCCTGCGATGGTAGCTGAAAGTGCGTCATTGCTTCAAAGTCATTTTGCAAGTCAGGGTGCGCCTTCGGAGGCAGATACGCTCGATGTGGAGGTTTCAGCTCCATGTAGCTGGGCATCACATACTCTGGGAGCGGTGGGATGTAATCTTTTGCGGGAAGCACGTAGCGCGCAGGGGGGCTCAGCGTCACTGCTGGGTAAGCGTGGCCTGCGGTGTGAATCGTTGAGTGGTCCACCACAGTGGCCTTATCCGGCTTCATGCTGTCCAGCTCTCCCAGGGAGTAGATGTCCTCGAGTCCATAGTAAGGCGGCCTTTGTTCGTAGCCATGTCCATTCTTTTGTGCTACCACTCCTCCCTCCTCGTCTGTGCCGTGGATGGCGTCATGTGGAATGAACAGGGAACTCGGTACCAAGTACTTCGTGTGAGGAGGCCTATGATAGCTAATGGGATGCACGTGATGATGGTGGTGATGATGATGGAGATGGTATTGGTTGCTGTTGTGGGCTTCATGGTGCCCCATAATGCAGACATTGACACAGCCGTCGAAGCAGCAGAGGCCGCTTCCGGGACAGTCAAGGTCAGGAACTCCAGGACTCCAACACTGATGGGAATTGTGCTCTTTACAGTTTGTCCTCTTCTCCTTCACCGGGCAACTTGCGAGAGCGTAATCCACCCCTTCAACATATTGTGACTCTTCGTTGAGAGGATATGGGGGCTTCTGCTTCTTTGCGAGAGCTCCAGCTTTCTTGGCTGCAGAAAGATCACCTTCCGTATACTCAATGTTGGGATCATGCTTATAGTTTGGAGGCAAGCATGTATTGACGCAACCATCGAAGCAGCAGAGTCCACTCAGAGGACAATCAGGATCTCGGACCCCAGGACTCCAGCACGTGTGTTGGGTATAATCTTTGCACACCTGCTGAGGCTTTTCGGATACAAGCGGACAAGACTTGTAGTGTGCCAGCGACAATTTATGATCCTTCTCGGCATAGGAAGCATTTTTGTGAGGAGGTGACTCGTATTGAGTATGATCTGGCTCTGGAGGCAAATACTCATGGTGAGGAGGAACCATTTTGGCCATTTCATGATGTGGCGGCAGATATTCTGATGATGGCGGCAGATATTCTGATGATGGCGGTTGGTACCGAGTCATGCTGTCGACCTCTCTATGCGGATATGACACAGGCGGTTCGTAATTTAGAGACGGGGGCTTCATCGTTGTACTTGCTTGATACGATCCCTTTTCAGGAGGAACGTAGAATTTGCTTGGTGTTTTCATGGTGCCAAGATATTTTCCTTTAGGCGGAGCATACTCCTCCACTGGAACCTTTAGATGGATCTCAGCAGGCGCGTAGGTCGTGCTGATGTGTTCCTCCTTTGGTGGCAGATACTCTTTTCGAGGTGGTTGGATGGTGCTCACGTAATGTGGAGGGACATAATCTACTACTGGTGGTCTCATAGCAGTGACGAAGGAAGGCCTTTTGGTGCTCACGTCATATTCATCTGGTACCAATTTCGCTTTTGAAGGCGGTTTTAAAGAGCTGACATAAGACTCTTCAGGTGGGAGGTATCCTTGATTCGGTGGCTGGATTGTGCTCATATAACGAAAGTCATTTTCTGGCGGCACCGCGGTGCTCACTACGTAGTGCTCCCTTGGTGGCAAAGATTCGGCTTTAGGTGGAATGTACTCTTGCCTCGGAGGTTTAATCGTACTCATGTAGAGTTCTCCGGGAGGAAGGTACTCTTGAACAGGAGGCTTCATTACGCTCATGTAAGAGTTATCAGGAGGAAGATACGGTTTCCTCGACGGTTCCAATGTGCTCACATAACTGTTCGCAGGACGTCCATATCCTTGTGCTGGCGGTCTCAGAGTACTCATGTAATGTGACTCTGGAGGCAGGTAACTTTTCTTTGGAGGCTTCAGGGTGCTCATGTAATGACTTGGAGGAGCATACTCTTTTTGAGGAGGCTTCATCGAACTCATGTATGCTTCTTTGTTCACTGGCGGCCTTTCTGGTCTGATGTAAGCGTGATCGTTGTGAGGCCAATGATCGCTTTCGGGAGGCTTCATCGTGCTCAGGTATGTTTTTTCAGGAAGGGCATATTCTTGCACTGGAGGTATGATTGAGCTTCCATAAGTTTCTTTTGGAGGTACAAAATCATTAGTAGGAGGCTTCATGGTGCTCATGTGGCGACCACTCGGAGGCAGATATTCCTTCACTGGCGGCCTCATGGTGCTCATGTAGGTCTCTTTGGGCTTCAACGTGCTAACGTACTTGGGCTTATTGCGCAAGTTGCTCTCACCCTTGGGTTTCAGCGTGCTAACATAGTGAGCAAATGGCGTCGAGCAATCGTCAGGTCGTGGAGTCGTCCTGTAATGATTCTTCTCCGGGTGCAAGTAGCTTTTCGCTGGCGGATGGATCGTGCTCCTGTAGTGATTCGGCGGCACGTGACTTTTCGTTGGCCTACTTAATGTTCGCACACTAGTGGGCTCTGGAGGCTTTATAGTGGTTGACTGCAGACGATTGTGCGTAGGTTTCACAGTGGTGAAGAATTCACTTTGTTCCATCACTGGATGGTCTTTCTCTCCATAATCTGGGGGCAGACAAGTGTTCACACACCCGTCAAAGCAGCAAAGTCCGCTTAGAGGACAGTCTAAATCTCTCACGCCGGGGCTCCAGCACGTATGGACTGTGTAGTGCTTGCATACATTTTCTGGCTTCGGAGGGATCTTCGGACAAGCCTTATAGTGAGCTGGGGAGAGTTTCTTAAACACCCTTGGACTCCCATGCTCATTGTGCGTCTGGAAGTGGACAGGTCCTTGAGTGCTGCTGACGTAAGACGTGTGATCGTCGTGGTAATAGGAGTAGGAGCTTCCTCTTTTTCCCGCCAGATCGGACTGCTTAGGAGATCTTCCCAACGATCTCACTTCTTCTTTTACCTCAGGGCCAACTGGATTCTTATTTGCAGGAGAGTTCTTTGGCGTCACTGCTATGGGATCACTGGGATGACCGTGCTTGTCAAACTGAATGCTCGGCTGCTTGTATCTTGAACTTGGTGGAGGAAACTTTGCCAGGACTCCATCGAAATGTCTTCCTGCCTTCTCTCTTGAGTTTTTAGCTGGACTTGGAGGCGGCAAATATGCCTTCTTCGGCGGGGCATAATTCTCAGGCCTATCTCTGTAGGAGTTTGAAGACACGTATTTGGGATGCTGCTGGGAGATCCCGCCCACGTCCCCCCTGAGGAACTTACTGGGTGAACTTGGCGGCGATGGCACGTCGTGACCGTACTGGCCAGTCAACTTAAGGTACTTAGGAGTTGGTTCCGTCGGCTCCAGCACAGAAGTGTATTGCGGCGATGGATTATGATATGGAGGAAGCTCTTTGGTCTCCGGGTGGGGATCGGATTTCGTCGAAGGGTTCAGCACAGTTACTGATGGCGTGGTCCGAAAGTGTCTGCTCATGTAAGAATCTTTATGATAGTTGCCAGGAGGGACGGTGACGTCTGAATACCTGGGAATGATCGGTCTTTTATTGTACTTCAAGGACTGCGAATCAGGAAGATCAGGGACCGGAGTGATGCGACTCTTGAGATTTATGGACGGTAGATGGGCGATGCTGGGCTGTGGTCTCTGATAAGTTAGCTTAGGATGCACTTGCCTTTTAGGAAGATTCTTGTCCCTCGACTTCAACTCATACAGCTGATGCCCTGGTGGACCAGTCGGACCTGCAACCTTGACTCTGTCCAAGTCAAGGATGTCATCGAGGTTGAGCCTATGCACGCCAACGCTCATCTCCCTCAATTTCTCTCCAAGAACCTTCTCGACGGCGTTGAGGGGAACCGATTTCACTGTGGTAGCGGGATGAGATGAGGTGCTGGCATATCTCTGTTCAGACAAGTCTGACAGAGAGAGTCGACTCACTCCTGGTCTTGTTTTTTCCAGTTTTTTCTTCAAATTTTCTATCATAACCTTCATTCTTTCTGTCTTTGCAACCTCATCGTTGTTCCCTTTGGCCTTGATTGGATTCTGGTGCTCTTCTTTTGCACGCTTATTGTATCTGTCGGACAGTCTGTCCAGAAGCTCCTCCATTTTTCGATGCCTATCTTCAGCCTTTGAGTTGGCGCTGCCCATGGGAATAAGGGGTCCTTGAAAACTCTTGGCAGTGACATAAGTCTGACCTGTCGGCCTCGCTGTAGGAAACGATGACCGCGGAGTTGTTCTCGACCTCACAGTGCTTCTGAAAAATGCTTCCTCCTCAAGGTCAGCGTCGTCTTCAGGACTTTCTTGTGAACTTGAAACCAGGCGGTCTGGACCTTGGGAGGAAGCCAAGACGTTTTTTGTGTCCTTCTTGGGCGGACGTGAAAGCGGCGAGTATTTCTCCAGAGTTTCTCGCATTTTATAAGGCTCCTTTTCCTCCTTGTCCTCGCCGTTGGTATCAGCTTCCAAGCTCTTCTCAGTCGTAGTGGTTATGACTCCTACTTTGCTTTGCTCTTCCTCCTCTTCTTTTTCTTCCTCTTTCACCTCCTCCTTTAACTCCTGGACCACATCTTGTCCCACCAATTCAGACAAGAAATCTACTTCGTCTGGCGTAAAGATATTGAAGAGCATCAGCGTTGTGGGACCATTTCCCAAATCAAGAAATACATCTTCGTCCTTCTCATTCTCGTCGCTTTGGTCAGATCGTCTGGTGCTGACTTCCAGGAGAGCACTTGCTTGCTCCTGAGCTCTGACCAGGTCGTCCAGGTGCTCCTTAAATTGCTCTTGTCCGCTTCCATGAGCCTCCACTTGTCCTTCAGCATTAAGCACTGCATAATCTGACCGCTCGACGAAACTCAGCGGCGCCAATTCAGCCTCCTCTCGCTCGATTTGACGTGCGTACTCTGCAGCGTAACCTAAACACATGAGCAAACGTATGAACAATCTGAATACATTGGTGAGAAGAGGTTTTGCTACGGCAAAGTACACACGTCGTCATTAACAAATGACGTCTACATTTTTTAGCATGACCTCAACTTCGTGTGCGTCTGCGGAGCACATGAGAAAGACTAGACAATGGGGCTGTCACTCAAGAAGACTCGTAGCTCTAGTTTTTGCACGTGCATGTGCGCCAGTACAGGCCACAGTCTTTTCTTTGCAATATGCAGAATGAGATTGCTTTGCCAACTCTCGCGAAACCAAGAAACCGACAGGCTGGCCAAGATCGTCGAAGAGAGAGGAGACCATATTGAAATATAGGTACTATAAGGACTGTACTTGGTAAAAAGTTACCGCATCTCCTGTTCAGTCAGGAAGTGTAATTGCCGAAATTTTCTAAATTTCACTGTCTCCGTACACTTGTTCTGCATACCTGGAAACACCGCTTGTAGTAATGGATCATCTGAAGCGACCGGGATGCTTCCAGGGTGGCCGAGTTGCTCTTCACCATCTACATCATAACCGTAGTCATAGTAGTAGGCTGCTCCTTCCTCGTCATCGTACGCCAATCCTTCGGTTGGAAGGTCTCCTTCTCTGCGTGACGTCAGGCTTTCGGAAGCTTCGTTGACGCTCCAGCTACGATCGTTGGGGTCTCCTGCATCATCAGACAGGTCCTCTACAGACGAAGAAACCTCATCTTTATCGTTTTGAGCGAGTCCCGCTTTTGCAGCTCCCTCTCCATTCAAATCACTTGACGACTTCGTCTGCTCCATGCACTTGGCGCAGCAGAAGAGGAGAACGAGGCACAGCAGGAAGAGGAACTGGATGGCTGACGCGGCTGCGGAAGAAATAACAGGAAAAGGTGTCATCATCGCGGAATGGAAAACATTTTCGAACAGATCTTCTGTCCTTTAGGCGGAGTAGCAGATGTCTATTTTAGCTGCTGTTAAGTGTCACGACTGCCACACAAATGTAAAACTGCGCTACATACAGGTGCTGGCATTTCAGGTAGAACGGAGACAAAAAGTGTGCAACACGAGAAATTTGACAAAGTTGACGAATGACTTCATCAGCACGCCCATTTAGCACCCACCGGGCAGAATCGTGTGGAAGCTAACGCGTGTCTATCATAACGAGCACATTGCCTGCCTGTTGGAGGCCCTCATGACGTGCAGGAAGTCGAGCATGCTCATGAAAGCTACGTTGGGACCGAGGCCGCACAATATGGGAATGCTCATAACTGAAGTATGCTTATAACTCAAAACTGAAGTATGCTTATAACTCAAAACTGAAGTATGCTTATAACTCAAAACTGAAGTATGCTTATAACTCAAAACTGAAGTATGCTT
>JAAUXU010173258.1_pt1 | contig 22037 bp, 23 predicted proteins | sample 7278151 | NCBI WGS metagenome assembly JAAUXU01 (sample SAMN14350113, study PRJNA611818) | marine sediment metagenome | isolation source: surface marine sediment (1.8m) | place: French Polynesia: Moorea | collected 2018-08 | reverse complement strand
GGCGTGCTTAGCGTCCGCTAGAGGTCGCTTCAGACCAGGGGGCTGAATCTGCTATGTACTACACGAGTCATCTGTATATACTTCATCTGTGCTGGTGATGGCAGCAGCTGCGCAGAACAGGTGAAAGGTGGAGGAGACACAACAAAAGGGCCATCACCGCTGCAGGCCTTGAACTGAGAGGACAGGATTGTCAAGGGGAAATAGACATTTCCGCCCACAACACAAAGACGCCGGTCAGGAGTGTTTGAGAAGACGCACCTCGGGAGCAAAAAGGTGAGGCTTCTCAATGCGATATCTGTCGTCAAAGAGATTCATTTTCTGTGCGCACAGACGATCCTCTGCTCAAATCTGTACATCTGTGACATGACTCGTCCGTTTGCATGAGCTTACCTGTACGTGTCTTTAATGCAGTCCGTTAAAACTATATACGCGTTAGATGTGTGCAGTTGCTGCACACGTCAGCGCCTCTCAAGCTCCTGCGAAATATGCGTTGACAACCTCTGGACAATACAAGTCTCACCTTAATAAGCTTTAAAAGATCTAATGTCAAGAAATGGTAGAATCTGCATGACATTTTTATATTGCACTCTCATATGTTAATGACTTGCACTCCTGCGCACGTAGACTATATGGAGGATAGTTGGAACATCTAGCTAGATCGAATTAACAACAAATTGGATACCTTGTTCATCTTGTCTGCATAAGAGTCTTTCATACCTGCGAAAGTTTGAAGGCTTCCAATGTATAGATTTTACCGCCAGTCGAATACAAATGTCATGAGTCTGTTCTTACTCTCTCCTCAGGCAGTCATGGGTGATGTCCTCCCAACCTATGGCACCACCGATTCATCCTCCGGTGTAAACGACGGTGCTCATCAGGAGCACTTCAAGCAAAGTTTCTCGATTGCCGAGCCGTATACGTCCCTGCACGATGACACGACCCCCCTCAACCGAGGAGGTTCCACCGGCCTCTCCGCCGGTGTCGCCGGACTGCTTTGCTGCCCCAGGAACAAGGATAGCGGCAACGATGGCTTCAAAGCAGTCGTTCTCTTCATGGCCGTCTTCGCTGCAGGCGTCACCGTCGCCCTCGTCGTACAGGTTGCCTCTGGTGCGTTGCAGTTTATGGTACTGTGGCCTCTGCTTACGTGAACAGTCATTATCGACACACTCATCAAAATCTTCAAATCTTCAGTCCTCAGAAAAGCTATCGATTTTGTTACTGTTGAAATATCGACCATCGTATTTTGATCATGAGAATGGGATTTTCTTACTGAAGAGACACTAGCGAATTGAGTAGTTCTAATTATGTTCAAAGTAAAATTGCCTTGAAGTTGCTAGGGATCACTATTATGCCTGACACTGAATTCAAGCAATTTGTAACTGCAAGTAAATAAGAATTTCTAGGAAAATGTGAGTCATTTATTAAGAAATGCCTTAAAATATCAAATGACATGGGTCCTTTGACCCATATCTCTACGATCTCTACGCTCTGAAATGGATGATCAGTTTCACACCCGCACATCCGAAAATAGTCGTTTCGGTTGTAAGAATACAGTAACGGAAACAACTGGACGGAAGTGATGACTTTAAGCAGAGTCCACTGTACCGCGAGTGCCCACACATGCTTTCAAGTAAAATTTAGACACTGCATTCTGCGTTTAGCCGCTGGTGTACAATACGAAAAATTTTAGGTGTGTCTTCCGAGCCTCTGGACGTCGATCACACTGTATCAGACGAGCCTCTGTGCGGCGAGATTGGCGATCGCATCATGTCTGAAGGCGGCAATGCCGTGGACGCCGCCGTCGCCGCCACCTTCTGCTTAGCGGTCACCTCGCCCCATCTGACTGGCCTCGGAGGCGGCGGAACTATGCTATTGCACAAAAACAGAGAGAACAAGACCGTCATTATCGACTTTAGGGAGGCAGCACCAGCAGGCGTTGAAGCTAGGTGAGGATCACTGGATGCTGACCATCAAACGCTCCTTGTGCAAGCCAATGGGGTCAAACCTGGTATCTTCTCCCTACGTCTGTTTGTATCGTGCCCATGGGCCTTACAGCGCCAGAATCGAGCAAGAAACCTAACGTCGCAACTGTGTAGCTGTCACTTCGAGCTATATACACGCTGCCCTGGACTGGGTGGCGCAATGACTCGTAGCTAGGACCTCGCAATAAGTATTTGAGCTCATCGCTTGCCATGCTTACGCCCTGTAATCTCCCGTTGTGAAGTTGCCGGGATTCATCAGAGTTACGTACAAGATACCTTACAAACTATTTTTTACTCAGGGATATAAAGGCAAGAGGCCTATCCTCCATCGGCATCCCCGGACTGGTCCGAGGCCTTGCGCATGCGCACTCCAACTACGGCTCAGGGCATAAAGGCCTCACATGCTGCTCATGGTCTCATCTCATTCAGCCTGCTCTGAACTTGAGCAAAAAAATCATGGCTTCGCAGAGTCTAGTCAATGCATCTGTGACTAAAATCTCTGAAGAGGAGCTTAAGCAGTCCAGCAATTTATCGTAAGTTATTTGAGTTAAACCCAAATTATTTACGTTCATGTAAAAAAAGAGTAGTAATTCGTGATGATCTGATGCACGACACTTTACGTTCTGATGACATTTGATTGATACAGAGAGATCCGGATAAACGGGGCCCTTTTTGCTCGGAAAAGTTCCATTTAACGGAATATCCTGATGAAGCGGACAAAACTTGAGGGGGCTCAAGGTTCTGTAATGATGTTTGGTGCCCTTATTTAGTTTTATCCGACCAGAGAAGCATCATAAACATGTAACATGCAGTAAATAGTATATGTAAATACGGCAGTATAATGAACAGGGCTTTTAGGTGAAGTCCAGGAAAGGGTCACCCTGGATGTCCACATACAGATATCACACACGGCGGGCAGTCTGTACCAGCTTGATTCAGTCAGTTCCTTAGCATGGCTGAAACTGCGTGGAGGACTGAGTGAAGACGTCTGATTACGAATTGTGATGACTGCGGCTAGGGATAAAGTTGATTTTCCAGAATTTTTTTTGTTAGACAAGAGCACCGTAGTGATTAGAAATGTTGTCCATATTGCACACAAATTTATGATAACTCAATGCAGGATAACCATAGCACTTGCTGTACTGATCCGTCTATTGTGAAGACTATGCCCAAGTCTGTTCCAACCACACACACACCCCCCCCCCGAGTAAAGAATTCGCATAATTCCAGTGTTACAGAACAAAAAAAATCGATAACGACCACATCTTATTAGGGCATTCCTACGTCCTGGAGGAGTTCCCTTCACTACGTCCACTCATCTGCGTGATCTGCCCATGTACGTGGAAATGCTGAATAGTTTGGCATCAGTTGAGATTCAAGGAGCTGAAGAGTTCTACACTGGAGCTCTGGCGGACCAGCTGGTGGCCGAACTACAGGGGGCGATCACATTAGACGACCTGGCAAACTACGCCGTCATTGAGAGGGAGGCCATCCAGACTGAGGTGGCGGGATTCAGGGTAAGCATCAGCTCAATCTGTCCAACTTCAGCAACAGTACACAAGTGCTGGAATGCGTTACGTTTTTAGAGATTTCAGCTATTTATGCTGCACTGTATTTTGATGCTTCGCGGTGAAACATCATAATCGCTTGTCTGTTCATTGTATCATGGTGCAACAACAGAACGCGGCCAGTTTGACTGATGAATTTCCTCTTCTGGCGTGCAGGCATCCTGTGTATATACATTCCTTGATCAAGCAGAGAAAAAACTGCTACTTTTGCCCTGGGCCTGGATGTTTGTTCCGTTGTTCGTGCTGACGGCATTAAAGCCTTCATTGATCATTGTGAGTTACGATGCGAACAACCAGAGCACAGTTATCATAGTTATTGTAACATCTGCATACTCGACTAAATTCAGTTTAGATTAGAGATCCACCTCAGTGTCTCCTGTGGAGGGACTGTAGACATCACTAAGGGTTATACTTTTATGAAAGCTTGCAAATCAGTCAGCCGAATTGAACTCGTACGACTGTTCTAGTATTGTCTACGCACTTTTTAAAATGGGCCCCAGTGTCGGGCGCAGGCGTACGCAGTGTACTGTACAACAGGGTGCATAAAGTAAATAGCATGTAGAGTGGCCGTTGGATATTTCGCACATATTTCGTGCTAAATGGAGGTTGCTGTAAAACTGAAGGTTGCTCAAAAAGTGCTTCGTATCTCTTCAGTTCTGGTAAAAGTCAGTACAGCAGACGATGCTCGCCCCAGTCGCGTTAGTGCACGGCATTTTGACCGTCACATCCGTCTGCTGATCACTATGACCACCTTTTGGTTTGGGGCGGCCCATTTTGACCGATATCAACGTCATCTACCGCAACAGTTATCTTGCTCTCTCCTCCAAAGCAAACAAATCGGAAAATTGTGCCTAAATCGAAGAAAAATTGAATAAACCCTTGACTTTCAACACAGTAACCAGATTCTGGTGACTGTGAGGGATTTTGATTAAGTACGTACATCATTGGTAAGTAGGGCATTCTTGCGAAAATCGAGGCTTTTTGCCGAAACTGAAGTGCGAAAATCGAATGTCGCATTTCTCTATGAGTCGGACCTTCCTGTACGTCTGCAGGTGTTGGCGAGCCCTGCTCCTACGTCAGGGCCCCAACTTCTAGCCTTCCTGAACGCCATGGACGAATATATGGAGAGATTCGGAGGCGTCCCCGCGGTCGACGAGGCGTACTTGGCCAACGTGACACAAGTGAGTTCTACAGCTGCAAGTAGAAGCGAAAATTAAATATGATTCTCCTTCTCAGGTTCTTGAGCGCACTGAGTGGTTCCAGCTCGGCTTGGGCGACCCTGTAGGGAATGCGAAAGAGACTGTGGACGAAAGAACAAAGTGGATGATAAACAAAAGAAATGCCCCTAGGTAGGGATTGAGTTTAAAAGCATTGTTGCGCTACACCCGTGACACTTATATGTATGATAGCGCCGCTTTCTCACTCCAGGTTCTTAAACAAGGATGTCGACAGCACCACCGACTCATTTAAGAGCATGTACCCATTTAGCCCCCCTGCTGCGGCCTCTGTGATTGCCATGGACCGTGAAGACAACTACGTCTCAGTTGTGTCCTCGCTCAACACGTGGTTCGGCTCGGGCGTCCTCTCCACTTCCGCCGGCATCATGAACAATGCCTTGGCCAACTTCGCTCCCGCATCTTCGGAGCAAGAAGAACAAAAGAGTCTGAACTTAGTGCAGGAAGGCCGACGGCCGCATTCGGGAGTGGCGCCAGCGCTTGCCATCGACGCCAATAGAGTGTGCGGTCAGAGGATTCTCGTCGGCGGTGCCACTGCCGATAGCGTGGGGCAGGTGAGAGCGGACATTGAGCTTTCAGTGTGAGTGCGTAGTTGAGACGAAAGTCATGTGTCGTCTTCGTAGGTTCTCACCGACGCGGTCATCTTCAAGCAAGATTTGCAAGTGTCCATTGACCGTAGCCGCCTGCAAGTGTTGCAGGGTCGGGTACTTCTGGAGGAGGCCTACGAGGGCTTCGGCCCCTCCGTGCAGGAACACTTTGGTCTGTCCGCCCAAGCAAGCGCGGCGAAGCTGCCTTATAACGCGGTCAGCGGAATGGACAAGACCGCGGACAGGGTTCTTCCCTGTCAAGACCAGAGGGGAGACGGTGGAGACAGCACCTTTGAAAGAAGATCCGCACAGTCAGTTAAGCTGTGATGTATTTAAGCAACGTGCCAGTGTTTATAGGAAGAATTTTTCAAATAGGCATTTTATCTGTATTTAGTCACTGGTCGACTATAATGTCATTGTAGCATCATGAGTGCTCCACAGTGAAATGAGATATGTATCACCGAGGAATAAAAAACACGTAACAGTCACGCATTGTGCAATATGCATCTGTTTACACCGTCAGGATGTCAGCTTTTATCTACAGATTCAGAGTGCGTCTAAATTATGGGCAGTTTTAAAGTGCATTGTGTTGTGATCAATGTTATTCACAACCATTATGTCTCCAAGGGCTTCAGTATGATGCAGTAAGCCCGAGGCGTCCTCTTGCGCTGCTCCTCCTTAGGTGAGTAAAACAAGCCAAAAATATTGTGTAATTTGCTCTACAATGTTCACCTCTTATGCCTCGAGTCCCTTATGCACAACCATTTTATTGCTAGCGAGAGCAGGAGCAAAATGTGTGAAACATTTCCTCTTGACCGTGGCCTCGCTTTCGAGGTCCTGTGCAAGTACGCGCCGGTCCGCCCGCTGCCGCACAGCCAGATGACACACATGTCTCTTATCTTGCTAGTATCCATGTTGCGCGCACACCCAGGAATATTCAGGCCTCCCACGTTGCTATGGCAAGGTTGCATGATGGAAAGTGAAGTAGCTGCACACACATTTCAAAATCCTTTATCATACTTTCTTGCAGTACCAATAATCAAACACCACATACGTGTGGAGATCCAAAACCCCACTTCCTGTTGTTGATGCCTTCGTTGCTCTTAAATGCCTGTACTCATCGTAAAATCAGCAGCGCCAGAGGCCCAATTCAGCTGTACCCGCTTTTTTAAGTAAGGTTTTAAAATCATGCATATGTTAGTGGTTTGTATGACGAAGTTCAAACGAAGTTTGTATGATGTTTCTACTTCCTCTCTATATTGATCCTGCAGCAATTCAGCATGTGGTCCCTGAGCTGGCTTCGCTTTTCTTTCAAGTGTGGGAGTGCCCATAATTCAGACGCACCCTGTACGTGTGTAGAACGTGAGACTTGTTTAAACATTTGACACCTCAAAGGTGGTTTTGCTGTCTTCGTATGCCTTCACGGGTACATAAGACAGGACAGTTCTTCATAACTTTTACACCCTCAGCTTGATGCACAATCATCCGGAGTCCTATTAATTATTTATTGTCTACCCGTGTTGCAGCATTATATTTTCCCAGTTCCGGCTGAGGTTTTGACCTGTCCTCGGCCTTAGGTTGTCCTCAGGTCCGTCACCTACCACTCCCTACCTGCCCTCGGACCACAAGAGGCCCCTGGCAGGTCAAAACCTCAGTCAAAACAAGGAAAGTGTTGTTGAATGTGTGTATCGAGGGGGTTCGCATCCATTGTTGGCTGTCTTGGCAAGTCACAGATGGATCAAGCTTGGTTGATGCACCTGCGTATGTCTTTTTGGAAGAAGGGAGGTGAGGATGATGTGTTCATTAAACTTTCACTAGAAGAAGACGACGAGTTTGTCTTGTCACCTGAGTAACTTCGATCCTGTAGGGAGACAGTGAAACAGGAGCAAAATGCTTATAACACCAGGTTTGTGAAGTCATGGACCAAAAACACCCTCACTGTACACAAGGCCCGGCTCTTATAGGAGCGCGAAGGTTTGCCATGCCTCAGAGACAAGGGCAAAAACTGAGAGCTGAGGGATGCCGGGTACAATATACAAGTACAGGTCGTCAGTCATGAGCTGCCACTTTGGTGCACACCAAAGTGGTGCACAAAATCGTCAAATTAGGAGCACACACACTTCTGCCTATAGTTTTCTCCAAAGCATTGTTCATCGAGCAGTTTGTATCGTTGCACAATGTCTCAGGCCGTCCTGGCAGAGCATCCACATGGACGTCGATCCTAATGAATGACGGTGCCGGTGCCATCCCGGATGCTTTTGCCGACGCCGTCGCTGATGATGATGGCGCTGGCAACAGGGGCAAATGTGCACCCTCAGCTGTAACTGTTGCCGTTGAGAGCCGCGAATTTGACGTCCTGACGTAATTTAGTCGAGGCTGGCGCCGTGAAGCAAAAATGGTTCTTTTCTCCTCGTGTCTCTGTTAGACACGTGCTTTAGATGGTTCAAAAAAGGAACTTTTTTGGAAAAGGATATTTTTTGACTTTTTTTTGGACTTTGACCGGAATATCTAGAACAAAAATCATTTTGTTTTTGAGGGCAACTTGTACTTTCTACAAAGAATTATAACTTACTGTACGTGGTAGCTACAGTGGACATTTCTTTTTTCACCTGTAACAATAGCCTGGATTGATCAACACAAGTGATTCACCCCTCTATGACAAGCTGAGAAACTGATATTCTAAATCCAAACCGATATTCACTTTTGCCTTAGAACCGCTCATTTTTCCACAATGCAAGATCAAAGTTATGCAATGTAGCAGAGTTTACAGAACAAATGAGTGGTCGTAGAGCAAACGTGCTTATAAGTTTGGTTGTCGAGGAGCTTCTTAGTTTTCCATGGAGAGGTGAACCACTGTGGTTGCTCAAAATCCAAAGAAAAAACTCTAGCTGGAAAAAGGAAGTGTTTGGGCCTCTTGGCCGTGTCGGTTGCCACCTGGAGCGAGACAAACCCCTACGGGAGGACTATCTAACTCCACGAGCAACTTTTACCACTCAGGTGGAGCTATTTAGACAGATGCATTAACCATTCTTTACAGAAGGGGGCCTGGTCTGATGCCCAACATCCTCAGGCCTAGGGAGGCCTAGTTCATCTGCAGTGTCGGAGGAGATCGGATCCTTTCAAACGCAGTTCTCCTTTGCCCAGAAGGAGTCGTTGTCCTTCGGCCACGTCGGGTCCGTAATCCGCCCATGAAATGTACCACGGGTAGAGCCACATGAAGTGTTCTGCCTGCCTGTGTCTCTGTAGCTTTCTGGAAAGCAACGTGTGAGAGAGAATATCGGCGAGTATATAAAAGGACCCCTACACCCTTACTTCTCCGCTCCAGTTGTCTGCTCATTTCGGACAACGTTGAAGGCGCGGTACAAGTAGAGAAGGAAGATGTCCTTGGCCAACAACTTGTCCATCTTATCGGCGCTGCTGCTGGTCCTGGTGGTCGCAGACGCCAGGCCGTCGGCTTCGGAGGTCGACAAGGAGGGGGTGATGACGGATGCCCTAAAGTATCTGGAGGAACTGGACAAGTACTACGCCCAAGCCGCAAGACCAAGGTAATTTCGGACAATTTCTTCGAGAATTACTGACCAATGTTTAGCAGTAGAAGTGTTAGCATTAAACTCACGCCAGAGATGTGCACTGTAGTGCAAATGCACACACGTATTCATGTGCTCCATGTTTTACTACAACTCCTGCCAAACTACAAGGCCAAAGAATACTTAACTTACAGGCTACGGCGTTAGTGTGCTTATGATTCTCCCATAGAAATGAAGAAGAATTGCTGCTAATTTTTTTTTCACACAGCAGTAAACCTTCATTATAGTGCAGATTCGAACTTGACGACTTTTTTACCATGTGCATTTTGATGTTGACCCATTTATCACATAAGAATATTTGATTTAGTACAGCTACGAATGACTGCAGGAACTGCTCAATTTGACAAGTGAAGAAGTCAGTATAAAGTAAGGCTAAATGCCTTGTTCGAAATTAGACAGCTTTTGTTTTTTTGATCAGTGTTATCATGTTAGTTGATCAATGCTATAAATGTTAGAGAATGATTGCAAAGAAAGAATTAGGTCAAAAGTGGCAAAGTTGTGCACTTGACAAGTTTAGCAGCTTCAAGATGACGCGACTGTAGTCATACTTAGCTTTACTAAAGCGAAAGTAGAGTGTAGCGAAAGCGCCGCTTGTTGAGGACGCTTTGCAATTTAAACCCCAACTACATTCAAAATTCCACCGCTAAAATTTATGTGTCATAACCTGACATAAACTATTGAAATTTCCAACATTGATGTACGAGCGTTCAAGCAAAGGTATAATTTCGGGCGAAATTCCTCGTATGAGCAGTGTGTGTTCGGAACGGAATACTTCATTTCACATATGAATACGTCTTCGTCTGCTCTCCGAACTTGGTTGCTCTTTTCCAGCTGCCAAAAAACACTTCACAAGCTGTTGCTTCTCTGTATTGCGTGAAGAATGAGGTTTTGGAGCAGACCCGGCTCGTTTTCTAAGAAATAATCTCAAAATGTGACGGAGACTTCTTGCGCCTGAACTCGATAGGCAAAAGAGACCAAATGTTAATTGCACATGACCATAAGTTCTTTTGCAATAATCATGCTTAGTTTAATCGCTGCAACTGTTGTCTATTGCATTATTAGGTACACATGTTATAGTTTTTTATTTGTTTCAGCCGCACGAATTGGATGGAGGCTTTGATGTGTTTTTTGCCCAAGCGCACTTTGAGTACTCGTGACAATGAAGCACCAGTAGAATGCGAGCAGTTCCTTATTAGTGAACTTGTACTTTAAGCGCAGTTTGAGCAAGTGAGTTCTAGACTTCTTTGCTATAATCTTCGGAGGTGCTTTAAACAATCAATCGAACAAGCTTTCACATTTCCCAAATCGGTCAACCAATTAGTTTTCAGCGACGTAGCTCTGTAAGTGTCCAGCAAGTGGTTGAATAAGTCATTCATTGTGTAGCAAAATTTGCAACTCAAATTCAAGCTCTGATCAATCTGGGGCCAGGAGACGAACTGACACGAGAGGAACTCCATGTTATAATCGAATGCTGTTCGTTTATTGGACTTAAATCCCTGGAGTCACTAGCATGGACACTCAATCGAGTGCAAGGTGTACTGTGCACCGTTCAGGAGTAACGCTTAAACCTTACATGTAGGGAGATGCACCGAGACTCCCCACTGAAGCCCATCGTTAGCATCGGCGTCATTGCTTATATGAATGTACTTGTAATCACCCCATGTACATTCATGAGTACACGTACAGTGTGTGCCAAAAGTAGCGCAGAGTGAATACGTACCTATTGTACAAGGTCTACCTAGGCGTACACACTACTTTTGGTACAGACTGCACAAAGCTGTAAGTACACGCACAAACTGTACGTATGTATGTGCCTACAGCCCCCCTCCCCAATCTGTAGTTTCACTACATGCACGTAGAATTAGTCAAGTTCACCCATGCCTGGCCGATCCACTTGGGCGAGTATAGCGCTAATCGCTTTACCACTGTGTTAATGTGTGCGTAGACAGCGTCGTGTTGGCGAGACCATGGCCTCTGCCCTAGAGAAGCTGTCCCGGATCAAGAACTACTACAACGAGGCCGGTAGACCCAGGTGCGTAAACGAAGAAACAAACACAATATGTGTGCATGCAATCCCCATTCGTCAAAGCCAGCAAATGTTGCTCAGCTGTTGCTGCTCGTGTGCCAAACGCTCTGCATGGAAACAAAGTCGTCGGCGACAACGTACCTGTGGTTATTACCTACGTAGGACTTCTTTTAATCCTCTTGCCTCCCCCCCCCGAAGGGGATCAGTTCCGTTCACCACGTTCAGAGGTGTCTCTGGTTGAGGCAACGGTGCCACCTTTTGGACAACCTTGATACACATGCATCATACGTAGTTCGCATGCACAATGGGATCGAGCATTAACATGACCTAATGGACAAATTCCCCATTTCTCTCATTCATTTTCAACATATTCGTTGTGTCATTTCAAGTCGTTTTATTCCAGATAAAGTCCATCAACCATAGGTAGATGCACAAGGGCTGGCTCATGGCCTTAGACGAATACAAAACGGGTGCCAAATGTGTGGGTTTTTTAGTCTGTCTTTTGGTCCACTTTGGCCTTCTGTTTGACCTCTTTGATATCAAAGTCATTCTGCATTGTCAGTTTGTCACGTATGATACTGCAGTGCCGCAAGCCAAGGCCAAGGCCAGATCACAAGACCGGTGCGTGGAGAACTTGTGTGCCAAACTAAGGACATGCAGTGTACGCTACCGAATATCATAAACTTCAGTAAGTGCGACTCCCCCGCAGAATGTGGGCTGTAAAAGGGTTGGTTTCCCCCCCTGAGTCAGACAAGACCCTCTTACAATATGGCGGTCCAGGGTACATAAAAGAGCAGTGCAGCAGATGTACAAGTGTCAACGCTGGTATCATTTCCAGATGCTCATTGCCTAAGTTTGATTGGGTGATGCCGCCACCGCACCCTTCACATGCTTCACGTCCAAGCTCACTTGGAATGATGACATCTTGCGCAGTTCTCTTCTTTGTCGTCTGATGTCATTGAGACCCCTTCCACGTACATTCATGCTCTTTTAATCTACATTCTTCTCTGAACGAACCTAAAATTTGAACATAAAGAGTACGCATGTTCTGCACTATAAAGCCAGCAACAAGTGTGTTTATTATTTCTTCTCTCTCATATTACACAACCGGGCGAGGGTCATGGGACCGGAAAATGGAAAATTTGCATAAAAGGGACTTTGAGATCTGCTGTCGCGTAACTGACTGTGTTGAAATTTCATACTCGGTCCTCTCAGGTTCTTCGCAGCATAGATAAAAGCATGTTGTACACTGGAATGAGCATTGTTTAAAGTTTAAGTCGACACATAATCTTTCCGCTGTCGCAGATTTGGCAAGCGCTCTGGTGATCTTGCTGGAGGATATCCCTTGGAATTTTTTTACCCGGTAAAGTTGACCTTGAACAGTACTCACGTGCTGCCAATGATTTAACTGTTGCTTGTTGCAGGGTCAGGAGCGTTGGCGGAAGTGAATCCTACCATCTTGCTACGCTCCGTGGTATCAAAGTGAAGATTTGGGAACATGAGCGTACGTAGTCACACACATGTCACTGTACATTGTGCTATTGCTATCAGATCATGACCCACCAGTACATTGTTGTGCATATGTAGAGTGCAGATCCTTCAACAGTTAGAAGCTCTCCATCGTGTAAAAGAAGCGCTCTTGTTAAGTTTAAATTCATGTCATATTTCGTGATATCACTGTCTTTGAAAAGGAAGAAAAGGAGGGGAGGAGGATGCATTGAATGTTCTTTACTGAGAGCAAAATATTACTTCTATATTAATGCATCTCCATCTCATCACGCTCCTCAAGAAAGTTCTTTGGACCGTGGGGCAACTGCTTTTGTACGGTGTACACATTTCATGAATGTAGTGAGTGAAGACAACAGGAATATATATGCACACATGAATGCCTGCACATCATATCACTACCGAGGCAGCAGCCACATTTAAACATCTCTCTTCATTCTGTAACCCACCCGTACCATTGCGGGCTCTGCAACCCCGCGAGTACGTACGTCTCATCCAAACATCTGACAGTTCTTGACAGGCTCTTCCGCGAACCCAGCTCTTCCGACGGCGGTCTGGGTGTCGCAGTTGATAATCTTTTCAGCCATCGCCCACCCGAGTTGTCGCACACCCAATCCTGCGAGGCCAGGGTCCTGTCTAGGCGCCAACCGGCGTCTTTATGGAAGTTCACAAAAGAGGCGTCGGGCTCGACTTGACCGTCGCTCTCGCTGCTCATGACCAAGATGATACCGACGACGTCAAATGAGTCACTTTTGAACACAGAGGCCGTATCCATATGTCTACGCCGAATGATTTTGTACGTAATGGGAGCCCATGCGAATCCTTACATGTCCGAGGCCAGATTTACCTCAACCAGAGGCTCTCCCAATTTGGCGACATCCTTGTCGAAGTAAGGTGAGAAGCTGATGTCGGCTTCACACACAGCCCAGCTCGATTATTGCTTGGTCACCTTCTCTGATCTCATCATACGGATGCAAAGGATGCATGCGATATGAGAGATTCTGCAAATGGCTGAGATTGGTGGCGATCGGGACAGTAGCAAGAAAGAGACCTGGGTCATGCTCAACAGACGTTGCGCTGTCAATGCAATCCTGTCATTCTAGACTGGATTGCTTGCCTTGACCTTGGGGAACTAGAAGACTGGGGCTCCCCACGGGCGTCGTCCAAAAGCATCTTGACTCCTTCACAGCCTTTGCAAGGTCCAGCGCCAAATTGCCAGGACGAGACATGTTGATGCCCAATTTGGGATTGCAGCATCTCACGTGCATGATGAAAATATTCAGAATTAAAGGTCACATGTTATTCTGTGTTTGCTTTGGAGCTCCATTCGCTCAGCCCTGGCTGGGGGGCAGTGATATCATCACCAATGCTGTTGTCGTCGTAGCCCTTTGCACCGTCATTGTTGTCCTTTCGGCGCTTTTTGCTAGATTTATAGGTGGTTTGATCCAGGTCTCACAATAGCAGCCACAACCCCTCTAGGGCCTCCCCAACATATTTTCGAATAGTCAGGATTTCAATAGTCGGCTTTTGGGCCTAAAATGTTTGCCAAGCCTGGCCCAGATGTCATCTCAGTAATTTCCCTGTTGCTGGTGTGTTTTTGTTGGCTGTTCCAATTTTGCTGACATTTGTGTACACTCAAGGGTTGACTTTTTCTACATTAATTAAAGCAGACGCGGACTTTTGTCTCGCATACTGTGCATGAATCAAGTACGGTTTGGCGCGGCTCCTTTTTAACTGTGACTCATAATTTGTGTTTTTCAGACTGCAGAGAGGAAGAAAGCAAAATTCTTTCAGTAGCCTTAAGGACTTAGTTTGACGATTGTACTTCTTGGGCTCTTTGTGTCAAGTGAATCCTTGTCAAAAATGCAAGTCCTAAATAGAGTAAAATTAGTGCAGCCAAAAACATACATATGGTTTTGGTTCTGATAGTTTTGATGCATATGAACGTCTGACGCAGAAGTGACTGCTGTAGTCCCCAAGCCTCCATAGGATTGAAATAATGGCTGAAATGAGACGTAACCAGTGTTATCCTGTCATGAGCGTTAAAGAGAGCCCCTCAATTCGTGTCCGGGACAGCCTTCAGACCCTTCGGGCGGCGCACACGAATGGAATTAACCTCGATGAGCGTGTCAAGTAGGTGTTGCTCATATAAGAGATTACCTCAAATACCCGGCCCCACCCGGTGCATGAAGAAGAAACATGTTACAGTCGAAGCCTATTAAATCGCCCCCTGAGGAGCCAAAAAAATTGTATAATAAAATCTCAAAACACTATTTCTGTCAAAAACAAGGAAAGATAAATGAGAAGTAAAGTTTAGGTGAAATGCAGACAAGCAGGTTATATCTCCATTCTCAGCGTATGGCACTTCAGTGTACTTCACTTTGCATTGGCAAAGCCGGAGTTGGGGTGCAAGGAATGTCCTTTGTAAATTGCCGCGAAACGAGAGGTTGGGAAAAATAACAATAAGTCGCCTAACTATTAACACATGCTAATGAAATTTTAATGATCATAACTTCTTAAAGTTCATACCTAGAAGACTACTCGATCCAACCTCCATCAGCTTCAAGCACTGCTTCCAGTCTGTGCCCAAATCTTACACAGTCATTGACTAGGTGCTTGGGATCCAGAGAGATGACTGCCCGGTCTATGGCGGCCCTGAGTGACTTCACAGAGGGCTGTCTAGTCTTGTTTATGTGTCTCTTCAACACGCCCTAGACATGGTTGTCCGGGGTATTGAAGTCTGGTGAGTTCGGAGGTCAGAACTTTGACCCGAACATCTGAAGATTGTCTGAGAGCCAGTTCTGGACGAGATGGGGGCGTATTGGGCCGATGCTCCGCCCTGCTGGAAGATGTATTCCTTCACACCTGCAGTCTCCTCAACCCGAGGTTGCACCTTAGTCTGCAGAACATCCAGGTACACCTCCTTGTTCACTGATCCGCTGACGTAGTGAGTGAGACGTGATTCTCGCTGGAAATGACGAGGAGGACGTGGACGTGACGTGGAAGAAGGTGGGGAACTTGCTCCTTCCGACGGCGGGGACCATTGAAGCATTTCATCCACCGGATGCTAGACTCATTCAAATCTTGTCCACAGATTGTGGGACGTCACGGACGCTCTTTTTCATATCATGAGATCGGACACCTTCCCCTTGATGTGCTCCGACCGCTCTCTGTTCTCGTCCTCGTTCAATCCGACGACCTCGTGTAGCAGATCCAGCAACCCTAGGAACTTGTTAAATTTGGCAGACGCCAAGATGGCGTATTTACTCTCAGGCTTGTCGGCGAGTCCACCCTCCGGAGAAGCTGGAGAAAACTCTCTGCAGCTGCATTAGTTGGTCAATAAGTATGCGCACTTGGACGTGGTCGTTGCAGTCGACATTTTCAACTTGCACCGGATGGCGGCAGAGCTGAGATCTTCGACGGCGGATTCAACGTAAGCGAGGTTCCGTTGTCTTTCAGCAACTTGGCCATGTTGTCCTTCAGCAACTTGGTCATGTTGTCCTTCAGCAACTTGGTCATGCTGTCCTTCAGCAACTTGGTCATGTTGTCTTTCAGCAACTTGGTCGTGTCTTTTCGCATTGTATTTAACAATGCCTTCATGATATCCGACATTAGCCTAAGATTTTAACTTGGTCGAGTAGGCCAAGTTGAAGACGACGTGCAAACTGGTCTGAACGCGTGGATCTTGAACCCAGGATCAATCGATTTATCCCTTAGTTAAAATGTTTCATAACCTGTGCGATAAAACGGGTAGGTGCTTATGCCCTCATATTCTTTTTGTCCAGCTTCCATCCGAGGTAGTCAAAAAATTAGTGTCACTCCTTTGGGAAAGGTTGGAAATATTAACAATGTTAAGTAACAAGGACTTCCAAAATTTTTTTAATATCTACCGAGTAATTCACTGGAAGAGAAACATTCGATGAAGACTTATCTACCACAAGCCCGTCACATCATCACTTAGGGGGACTCGGAGGACTCCGACACTCAAGAACTCACACTTCACTGTTGTGGCGGGAGCAATTACAAAGTAAAGTACCGGGTGCGCCATAAGTCGCTGTGCCTATTTGTTGGCTTCTACAAAATGCTGGCCGCTGTGCTCTAGTTAAATTTAGACTTTAGGGTTACTTAACATTGATTGATCCGTAATTAATTTTCTAGCTTGACATGAAATTTGAACTCTCGAACGAACGAACGAGCTCTTGTATTCTCTCACAGGTGGCAGTGTTCACTTTACCAATCTTTGGAATGCTGTCATTCGTGAAGCAGCTGTTAAAATATACTGACTGCTTTTGGACAAGTGTACAGAGAGCAGACATCAAATATGCCCATGTTTTGAGGTAAAAAACGAGCTATGTTGTGTTGATTTTGAAGAATCTTAATCTCACTTTAGGGACAAAAGATTGCGTTACAAACCTCATCATATCTCACAACCTTCCAAAATGTGCGTCACAACTTTTTACCAGAGATCAGACATCCTGCTTCATCTCTGTGTGAACACTACAGAGCCACACTTTAGACCAAGTTTGATGCTTAAACTGAACACAATGGAGAGAATTTGCATCCATTCCCTTACAGCTTGCAGAAATGTGCTAAAAATGGTCCCCAAAATATGCGCAGCAACCTATGGGGCACCTATGGTAGCTTTGGCCACGGGAATTCCAATCTCCATTTTAGAGTATCTGCCAGTGAGTAGATCGGACATCCGTAAAAGACAGTTGTCGATAGGATTTTCTGCAAGGTCTGAGCCAACTTCATGGCAGACGGCCGCAATCTCCATACTCTTCACCAGAAGGATCTTCTCTTCCACAGCTATGATGGCCTGAACAAGAGTGCGTCAGTTATCCGAGTTTACCGCAAGAAGGGTTTGCACACTTCAAAATATTCAAGAGACTTGGAAGACCCATGATAACCTTATCGGGGAGAATGCAAACATCGAACAGTTAAAAAATACTCCCTCCGTTTAACAAAAGTGAGCCATCTGGAACAAGAGCTTCGGTAACTGACCGATTAAAATAAAGGTACACTCTGCTTGGCCAAAATGATCTACTGATTTATTGGATCGTTGTGCAGTATCAATACATTTCTCCATCAGCAACCAGTACTCCAGAGTAAATTACTTTGGCCAATTAAGTCACGATCTCACTTCAATCAGCATCTCAAACGTTCGGTACTCAAATGGCTTGCTTATTTTAGTAGAAAATAGCAAATAAATGCGTAAGAAATCCCTTTGACACTGCTGATCTTCATGTACCCATTGCTCCAGGTGTAATTACTCAGTGGGTTCAAGAGGTGCACCCTGTTGCACTCCTCTTGGACCAGCACTACTATTAAATTTTTCAATTTCGACACAGATTTATGCAATGTCCTGGTGGATGTTTCTTCTACTGTTAAGCGAATCAAATGCGCTTCAATCTTAATGCCTTCAGGCTTGGATTGGTTTGGCCAAACTGGCGCTTTTATACTTAAAGATATGCGGTTACAGCTGGGGTCAAAGGTGAGGCAACTGAACACGGTGTTTCATCTAGGAGATAGATCTCAGCATCACCACAGAGTACACCAAGACAGCGACTAGCATAGCAGCAGCAAATGTCTGAAAAAAGTGGCAACGCTTCATCATGTCCCTGCCCCATGACAAGAGTCTGAGGATTTACTGGACTTCATCAAAATTCCGGACGGCATCATCCATCACCCTGTACTGAGAAGTCATGTAGGACCAAGCCAAGGTTTGTGTCAAAGCGCTCCCTCTTGTCTGGGGAAGGTCGGGTGCTAACTGACCATGATGCATGTTTCAGAATTACTCTATTAAATAGAATCTGTATTTTAAGGCATAAAATGACGTACAATCTCCTTCTCTCGCACACAGAGACATCAATTTAAACCGGGAGGGAATGTAAGGATGGAAAAATGCCTCTCACCTTTGCAAAGATAAAGAAAGCTTGCAGTCCCATCAAGGTCCTCGACTTGCAGCACCGTGCCTATGCAAATGCACTTCAGTTAACTGTATATGAATGCAGGTGCACACATAGCGAGGATGATGATACATGCAATGGTAGCAATAACTAGAGTAGTACAACAAAGTGGTCGCTGCTCACGCCTGGAGCATTTTCCTCGTCCTCAGCTTCTAATTCAGGATATGTCCGATGCAAATATTCTCTTCTTCACAGCAAGAACTTGTACCAAATAAAGAAGACGAGAAACAGCACTGAAGCGCCAGCGCCAATGGCCACCCAAGAGGTGGCATTAAGAGTGGCAGCATCCTTCTTGTACTTGGCAGACATCATGGACAAGTTCTGAGCTTTGCTGTCCAACTCTAAAAGAAAGTGAGTAGCAGTTACTTCGTGCAAGAAGCTACCATGGGTACGCACGTGAACATGCTCACGTACAGAATTGTCTGATACCTGACAGTACAGCTCCTCTCTGTAGCACGTCATCGATGTTCTGCACCATAATTCTCTGGACGTCCTGGAGCTCAGAGTTTAGAGCGTTTAAGTGCTTTCTGCCGCCGCGGCCCTCCAAGTATGTGCGCTTTGCCTTTTGAATGTAGGTGTCTAGAGAGACACTTGGTTAGAGCATGAATTACGAATGCGATGGAGATCAACAGTCAGTTCAATGAGAAATCAACAATCAGTTAGTTCAATGATAGATCAGCGATCAGTTTCACCCAGTCTAAATTTTGATTACAATATTACAACAACAAATTAGGATGGCAACCTCTTGTTTATATCTCACCGAACTCTATGAATAAGTAAGGCCGAGTAGCTGTGTTGATCCTGTGGCCATACTGGTTGTAGAACTCTTGCGCAAGGTCTTCTAAGAAGGAGTAGGCCAGCTTCTTGTTGAAGTTGCGGTCGCACAAGGTCAAAAAGCAGACATCCTGCTCGATGACGTAGCTGGAAAACGGTAGACGAGAGTCTCGGACCGCCGTCACTTCATGTGTGACAAACCCACTTATACAGTAAGCATAAGCAATAATACTGACGGCTTCAGCACGAAGACTCTTACGTCGTCGTCATCGGTCATTTTCAACTTGATTGTAGTGGGTAACTCACTGGAAAAGGTATGGGCCCGACTCGATGGAGCACTTGTTGGGCGACGTCGGCGTCAGAGTCTTGAAGAGTCGCTTTGCTTGGTTCTGGTAATCCACCACAGCCTTGCCCAACTTGGGAGAGACGACCAAGTCTTTTAGCTCGTTCGCTCCGGATCCTTCTCTGTGTCGTCTTACCTGATCGTCCTGCTGTATGGATGCGGCGAGCGGCAGCCCGTCGGCGACCCTAGCCACCATGGTGATGAGCAACATGACGTTGGCGACCGACTAAATGCTGTCGGTGGAACTGGCGACGACTCCTTGAAGGTGATGAAACATGCACCCACCCTAGCTTCTCTTACTGCAAGAAGTTGCTGCTGCCACTGCCTGCTGACGCCGCTGACAATAGGGTGAGTTGGCCTTACTTGTGATGTGTACGCTTTTCACGAACGTAGGAAAAAGCGCGGGAAATTTGAATTGTCAACTCCTGCAGTCACCTTATTTTGAGGTTCGAGAGGCAGCAGTTTTAAGCTCGTACGAGCTGGAAGCTGCTCGGGGTCGAATGTAGTCGACTTTTTAGCGACCGGGTCGAGTACCGGGATCAGTGACCCGGATCGGATTGCACCTTTTCCACAAACAGTTAAGTAGGCAGCGTTTATTTGCCAGCTCGTTCGGTCTCACGCAACACAACTCCACGTACCAGTGAGAACGCTGTTGCTTCAAAGAAGCTATCAAGACGATCATCGTCAGGGCCCTGGCACGGGACAGCTATTGACTCCTATTGACAGGAATGGCCGTCGTCGACCACTGTCACCGCCTCTGATCCCTAAACGCTCTGACGCCTTCAGTGCCTCTGTAACATTGTGCATGCATCCGGTACATGGACTTGGGACTCTCGCGGGGTCTTAAAGAAGCATACATGCCCGTATAACTAGACGACTGCTCTTACTACACGTCCTTCATGTGTTGTTCATCCTAACTTTCTCTTCGGGTCCCTCGTACGCGGCGGCGGCCGCGGCGGCCGCCACCCCCGCCGCCGCCGTTTCTTGTCCGCGAGAGCCTCTCGTCAGACTGCTGCACCCTCTCCATTCCACCGCCGACTCCTCGAGAAAGCGGAGAAGCCTCCTGAGCGGCGAGCGACTTTGACGGGCAGAAGAAAGAAGGAGCAAAATCGTGCTGCAACGAAGGAACTTCCGACTACAACGTTCTGTTTTTCGAGGTTGGTGCTCGATCTGGCTAGTGATTGTTGGCCTTTTTTCGGCTCGTGCGTGAGTTTGCAAATGAGAAAATGAAGGATTGTCCCCTCCTAAGAAGTCGGCTGAAAGACTGCGCAGGAGAAACAGCCAAGTTTAAAAGACCCCCTCTTTTGAATATATTTGCACAGTGAGCTTAACATAAGGCAGCAGCAAATTTGAATGCAACTCGGTTTGCCTGTTTAAGTGATAAGAAGTTGCTTAATGACATAATGAGGGCTTGCGCTGCTGACGATGTCGGTCCAGCATCTTTTGGTCTGATTATCCTGCCCCAGATGAAAGCGAGCAAAGCGATGCTGCAGCTTGTAATCTTCGAGTATGAGCATCGCCATAGGAATAAACGTTTTGTCTCCACGTTCGGAGGCCTATGAGATCAAGTCGAGCCCAAATGAATTGGTCAAATTATCATTCTGACACAGTACGTGCGTGGGTACCTGCTGAGGGCGATTGGGGTGGCGAAGACGACGTAGGTACAGTAGCCCCTCGATTATGTGTAACAAAACAGCAAGAACTAATAAGAGTTTTAGACTAGACTAGCAACATTACATTGCTGGTCTAGTGAAGAATTGGGGAATCTTTGATTGAGATTTATCCTCCATAAGGGTTGAAGAAACTCAAAATTTTACTCCTCTCTCTCATGTGGATGACACTGACGATGCTTTGCAACTACATCAGCACCACTCTGATTATGTAATACAGCAAAAGCCTTTCTCACAACGTGAACACCTCAAAACAAGTTCATATAATAATAGTTTGGGATTTGTTTACCACATCTTATAATCGAGGTACTTATTAAGTCAAAACTTGGGTCATCAGAGAGCAGTTCACATAAGCAAGGTTTGTTCATATAATCGAAGGCTACTGTACAAGGAAGTCCCGCTCAACAAGGATTCAGTTACCGAGCCGATATCTGATTTCTACAAACTAAGTCGGTTCCTTCTCTTTTTCCGAAAATCTCCTCTGTGCTTGGCGAAAAAAAAAAGTAGGACGAGGCGGGAAGAAAAGTAAGAGACAACGCATACAATTTGAATTTCGCTGCTCTGTCGTGCCTGCATTTTGCAACCCGACTCCTCAGAGGTCGTGCGCACGGCGGCGCCGGTGACGGAGGCACGCACTGTAGCACAAATTTTACGTAGGTCGACTTTCCATTCAACTTTCACTGGGTGCACACAGTGCCTCAACCACTGCACGGCACGCACGTCCTGTTGCCCTATCACCATTACTAGGCAAAGGGGCTACTAAGCCTTGACAGTTATTAGAGAATCGCTG
>JAAUXU010144532.1_pt1 | contig 22052 bp, 17 predicted proteins | sample 7278151 | NCBI WGS metagenome assembly JAAUXU01 (sample SAMN14350113, study PRJNA611818) | marine sediment metagenome | isolation source: surface marine sediment (1.8m) | place: French Polynesia: Moorea | collected 2018-08 | reverse complement strand
TTTAATGAAGCGGCCTTCTGTGTCGGGTGTGATAAACTTAAGTTTCAGCGCTTGACTTCGCAATCCCAGACTCACTGGAAAATGATGTGATGCTAACGCCTGATGGCTCACGTCAATAAATTTTTGTTCGACACCGTTGCCCGCACAGGAAAACAACATGCCTTTAAAACGCCAGTAGGGAAAATACAGCAATTCTTTTGATTGCGGCGCCTTGCTGGGCAGCATATAGTGAAACACTTCGTTGGCCTCCAGATAAGACGTTACCCGGCAAAACTTGCAAGCAAACAAGCGATCCGTTTCCTCCATAATGGCGGGTGCACCGCACTGAGGGCACTGATGTTCGATTAAAAATTTAATGCTGGCCTCCGGTTTTCAGGGTGGCTATTGCTTCATGCCGTGGCTGAAAGTCAATTGACGTTCTGCCAAAGATGCGGCTGGGCAAAGTTTGCAGCCTGATGGTGTTGCCAGAAATCAACGACCCTGGTGGATTATTTGTCAGCGGGAGCCATTTTCTCCCCGCATTCGTTGCAAAAAACGGCATCGCCCAAATTTTCATTGCCACAGTTGGGACAGAATTTAGAAGCCAGTTTATCCTCAACCGAATGACCACAGCGAGAGCAAAATTTGGCCGTCGGCGTAATGTTTTTTGAACAGCGCGGGCACTGCTCAAAGACCAGTAGTTGATGGCCGCAATCCGGACAGAACTTGGATTGCGCCGGTACGGAATGTTTGCACTCGGGGCATTTCGTATCCGCCTGAGTTTGTTGGTTTTGGGGTTGAGCATTGGCAAAATACTGTGCAAACATGGCTGGCATCATTAACCCCATACCGGCGCCCATTCCCATACCCGAGCCCCCATCAGACTCAGCGGCTTTTTCCATGGCCATGGCGGCCTTCACCTGCATGAGCTTGTTCATATCATCAAAAACACCCATGCGGCTGCGATCATCGATCGCCTGTTGCACCTCGGGTGGTGGGGTAATGGCATTAATGTACAGATGGGTCATGCGAATCCCAAAATGGCTGAAATCTTCCATCAATCGCTGGGAGAGACCCTGGGACAATTCGTCGTATTTGGACGGTAGATTTAAAATCGAATCAATTTTTTCGCCCATATAATCATTAAACCGGGATACGATCACACGGTTCAAATACTCTTCAACTTCAGCAGTGGTAAATATACCCTGCGTGCCCACCATACTGTTGACAAACAGAACGGGCTGGACAACCTGCAGATTAAAGACGCCAAACGCTCTGAGCCGGATCAATCCCAGTTCCGAATCCTTAAATGCCACTGGATCACGTGTGCCCCACTTAAGGTTTGTAAATACCTTGAGATTAATAAAATACATTTCTGCGCGTAAGGGACTTTTACCGCCCCATGGTAAACTGGCGATCTTGGTCAAGCCGGGTATATTGAGGGTTTTTAGGGTATGCCGTCCCGGGCCGAAGGCGTCAAACGCCTTGCCTTGATAGAAAAAAACGGCGGCCTGGCTTTCCCTGACCGTCAGCTGTGCGCCCCATTTGATTTCACCAGAGCCTTCTTCCGGCAGACGATGGACGATCTGTTGGCCGGTGTCGTCAAACCATTCTAAATTTTCTAAAAATATCGCATTTTTGATGTCCATAAGGTTTCTCCTTCTGTAAATCCCAGCTATGGTTGGGTAGTTTCCTGCCGGATCTGAAACGGGCAGCCCAAAAGCATATTTTCTGAGACCAAATTTAGACCTACATCATGCGTATCGGCCATTTGGCAATCAAACTTAAGATCATGCGGTTGCGGCCCAAAACCTGGGTAGAATTGCGTTGCTACAACCGCCCGCGCGATATTCAGCCGCAAGCTGACAGACCTGCGCCTGTATGCCGATCAGACGGGCTGGCAGCCCGGTATTTGCGAAACTTCAACTGGAAACCGCAGCGCATTTTGTAAGGATCAGAACCGATCCTTTTGTCAGTGACTGCAGCCTGCATTTAACTGATATCACTATATTTTTTATTTGACATCCACCCAGTTTTAGCCGATAATAACATCAGTTAGCCTGCCTGATTTCTAATTACCGGAGCGCTCTTTTATTTTGGAAACATCCCTGTGAATAAACCCCCGCTTGAAAGGGGATGAATGAAAAACAAAGACGATAGACGCTTGTTTGATCGCATTAAAAATGATGCCCCCATCGTTTTTGCCTACCATAATACAGATCATTTCTATCATGCTGAAATGTGTGATTATTCCAATGCAGGGATGTGCTTTGTGACACCTGATGGGGTGGATCCAGGTTCAGATATTTACATCATGATGGAGAATTTTTCCGCAGATGCCATTCATGCAGAGCTTTATGAGGGTTTTTTTGCTGAAGTTAAATGGTGCCAACCCATGCTGGCCGAAGAAGTATCCACCTATCGGGTAGGGGTCAAATACTACAAAACCACCATCGACTAGAACCCACCTTAAAAACGCGTCTAAGTGCCCATAGCTGTGTTGCGGATCGACTCAAAATGCTCACATACTTCCGTGTATGTTCTGCTTTTTCGTCGAACCACACCTTGCTATGAACACTTATCCACGCTTTTTAGATGGGTTCACTTATTTTATAAAAAAATTAAAAACATCTGCTGTGATGACAACCATCGACGCCTAAATGTTAAATGTGCTTAGGCATAAAAAGCGTTTCTTTGATCAAAATTGCACCATTATCTGACTGTTTTGTTCCTTTATCCGCTAACTCTATTTAATCGACCCTCAGAAGGATTTTTAGCTGCTTTTGCTGATCAGCAGCCGGTTGATAGGATCATCTTGCAACTAAACATCGGAGACTTAATGTATATTATAAAACATGAATTTGGGTATCTCATTGAGAAAAGATGGTAATGGCCACTAGGTAAGGGGGGTGCACGATGATCCGCTTGTCGAAAGAATCACGCTTGAAGCCCGATCAAATCATCACCAAAGCGGATCGATTTTTTGGTGAAACTGGGGAAGGTTTAGTGCCTAAAGATCGGTCCTTATGCTGCATACATTTTACAGGCAGTGGTGGATTTGTGTCGGTCAGCGTTGTTGAAGATCGCAAAAAAAGAACGGTTGAAGTTGAAACCCGAGAGTTTGATTTTCAGGCCAAACGCTTTCTGGAAGGCCTTTGATTTGTAACCTCTTGACACTAAATTGCTCTCTAATTTTTGGAATAAGAAAAAACTTGTGTTCGCCCCTAAGTCCTGTTATTTAATGTAATCTGGACCGAAAATAGCGATAGCGAAACACTCGAAGGCAGAACGAGAGGCCTACCTTAAATTGCTTCAGTTGATTCCATGCTGACTCCAAACCCAAAAGCTCCCGGATGATACAACCGGGAGCTTTGGAAAAATGGTACGCCTGGCAGGATTCGAACCTGCGACCTACGGATTAGAAGTCCGTTGCTCTATCCAACTGAGCTACAGGCGCTCATGTAAACCTTTTCGATATCATATGTTCGCTTTTCTGTCCATTTAAAATGCAGGTGAATTTTATGTTTGACTGGCTGCGAATGAATACCTGCAGCACAGACAAATTTCGAAAATAACGGGTCAAACAAATGCCGGCTAAAAGAAAAAAGTCCGTTTCAAAAAAAACTGCTGCCCGAAGATCGAGCCGCCCTACCAAGGCTGCGGCCAAAAAATCGACCACCACATCCCGTTCAGCGGTCAAAAAGACTGGCCAAAGTGCAAAAAGAATCGCCGGCACAAAGAAAACGCCTCGCACACAGGGTACAGCGAAGAAATCGGCCAAAACCACCAAGGGTCGACCCAAAAAGACAGCTCGCACTACCAAATCCCGTGTTTCGGCAACCACAAAAACTGCGAAGCGCGTCGCCCCCAAAGCGAAGCGGCGCCCTAAAGCTGTATCTGCCAAGACATCAAGGAAAGCCAAAAGCGCCCCAAAAAGGGCGGTCAAAACTTCCAAACCAGCCGCTAAGACCGCTGCCAAAAAAGCCAAGCGGTCTGTTAAAAAAATCGCCCGCAGCACCCCGCTTGCCGCTAAAAAGACAGCAGTTGCTAGGCGGTCGGCAAAAAAAACAACCCAATCCGCCAAACCAGCCATAAAGAAGCGCTCCAAAGGCACAAAACAGCCTGTCAAAAAGGCAACCCGGCGGTCGCCAGTGGCCGCCAAGAAAAAAGCACCTACCGTAAAACGCGCTGCGCGCGCAACAACTAAAACGGCCAAATCTGCCAAGGCAAAATCCCGTAAAGGCAAGGCGGTCGCAGCTAAAAAGCCGCCCAAAAGCGCAAAAGCGCTAAAATCCGCTGCTGCCAAAAGAAAGCCGGCTGCCAAGACCTCGGAAAAAGCGCTGGTTAAATTTGATCCGTTGCAACGGTATTTGACCGAAATCAGCACCTATAAATTACTGACGCGAGAAGAAGAACGTGAGCTGGGCATTCGCGTGCGGGAAAAGGGCGATAAAGATGCCGCTTATCGACTGGTGACTTCTAATTTGAGGCTGGTCGTAAAAATTGCGCTGGAATTCCAGCGGGTGTGGATGCAGAATTTGCTGGACTTGATTCAGGAAGGCAATATTGGGCTCATGCAGGCCGTCAAAAAGTTTGATCCCTACAAAAATGTCAAGTTTTCCTATTATGCCTCTTTTTGGATAAAGGCATATATTCTCAAGTTTATCATGGATAACTGGCGATTGGTTAAAATTGGTACCACTCAAGGGCAGCGCAAACTCTTTTTTAAGCTAAAAAAAGAAAAGCAAAAGCTAATTGACGAGGGTTTTGAGCCCAAACCCAAACTCCTTTCAGAAAGGCTGGGTGTCTCAGAACGCGAGATTATCGACATGGATCAGCGTTTGGATGGCTGGGATGTTTCGCTGGATGCGCCGCTCAAAGAAGACTCTGACACTGAAAGAATTGAATTTGTGAGCACGAATGCCGAATCGATTGAGGATCAAGTATCAAAAAAGGAGATTGAAGTTCTGCTGCACAACAAAATTGCGGAGTTCCGGAAAAAAATGACACCGCGGGAGCTTGAGATCTTTGATCTGCGGATCTTTTCAGACAATCCGGTGACATTACAAGAGATCGGAGATCGCTATGGGATCTCACGTGAGCGGGTTCGCCAGGTCGAGAAAAACATCATCAAAAAAATGAGGGAATTTTTCAAGCGCGAAATTCCTGACTTTGCATCTTACACCGAGGGCAGCAGATCCGATTAACAGGGCCCGATTAAATTTCCATCACGTTTATATACATTGCAGATAGGATAAACGTCACATGAAGTTGTTACGAATAGCAGTGACCATACAGTTGGTGGTCGTTTTTTTTATTTGGGGCTGCACATCGACATCCAGCTCCCAAACATCATCATTGTTTCGTTTTACAACAGAGGATCAAACTGGGAATCAGTATTATTACTTTACCGAAGCCCAGATCCAGCGAAAAAAAGGCAATTTAGCAAATGCCATCGAGCTGCTTAAACAGGCCATTGAACTGGACCCGGACTCTCTATACCTCAAACGTGAGTTGGCAACGGTTTATTTGCAGAATAAAGACGATGCCAATGCCCTTCTTATTCTGGAAGATATTCTCAAGGATCACCCTGATGACATCCGCTCTTTGATTCTTTACGGTGGCATCAATCAGGTGCGCAAAAACAATCAGGCGGCCATCGATGCCTATGAGCGCGTGATCGCGGCAGATCCGAAGCAGGAAAAAGTCTATCAACTGCTGGGGGGGTTGTACCTGGAAGCCAAGAACTATGATCAGGCCACACGTGTTTTCACTCAAATGATAGAACACTTTCCTGGTAATTATACCGGTTTTTTGTATTTAGGAAAAATCTATGCCCAGCAGGGCAAACGCGCTGAAGCCGAGAAACAATTCAAGCGAACGCTGGAAATCGAACCTGATCTTATGGAGCCGCGTTACGAGCTGCTGGCGCTTTACAAAGAAGAAAAGAACGAACAAAAAATACTCAGCCTGTATCAGGATATTTTACAAAACAATCCGAATAACATACGGGCCGCTATGGAGCTAGGGTATTACTACCATAAGAAAGGCAAGACGGCGCAGGCCGAAAAAATTTTTAAAAAACTGGGGCAGCGCAGCACGACTGAATTTGAAGTCATCATTAAATTGATTCAGCTTTATATTGATCCTAAAAAATATGATGAAGGGCTTGTCATCATCAATGGAATGCTCAAAGCCGTTCCGGACAGCTCGGAAATAAATCATATTGCCGGTATCGCCTATTACGGGAAAAAAGATAATCCCGGCGCTTTGATACATTTTAAACGTGTAAAACCAGATTCTCGATTCTACGAAGATGCCGTCATACATGCATCCTATATCCTGTCTGAAAACAATCAAAATGAAGAGGCCATTGCGCTGTTATCCAAAGCGGTTGAGCATGAACCCGAGAATGCCGAATTCAAATATTATCTGGGCACCTTTTATGAAGATGCAGAAAAATATGTTCAAGCAGAGGAATTTATAAAGCAGGCCATCGAATCTGATCCGGATAATCCCCGCTATTATTTTCGCCTGGGGGTGGTTTACGATAAGTGGGGCAAAAAGGAAGCCTCGATGGCAGCCATGCGTAAAGTGATCGAGCTGGACCCCAAGCATGCCAATGCGCTCAACTATCTTGGCTATACCTATGCTGATCTGGGAAAAAATCTGGATGAAGCCGAGCGCTTGATCAAAGAGGCGCTTAAATACAAACCCAATGACGGATATATTACAGACAGCCTGGGGTGGGTATACTATAAAAAAGGCGAATATGAGAAAGCATTGCAATATCTTCAAAAGGCGGTGGAAATCGTACCGGATGACCCGATAATGCTGGAGCATCTCGGTGATGCCTATCTAAAACTCAATGACAAGACCAACGCGCTAAAGTACTATAAAAAATCGCTGGAGCACAAAGAAGAAGATAAAGAAATGCTCGAGCAAAAAATTCGTGACATTTCCAGCAACGGGCCATAGCCGGTATGACGTGTTATCGCATCATTTCCGCTTTAATCCTCACCTGTGCTATGGTCAGCTGTGCCGCCATCAGACCCGCCAAAGACGTGACGGTCACACCCGCCGAACGCAGCGGCCAAGTCCGCGATCTGCTTGACGCGCTCAGAGCCCAAAATGAGACCCTGGTCAATTTCAAGGGTGTTGGCAACATTACCATCAGTCAAAATGGGCGCCTTCAGTTTGACCAGCGGGTCGCATGGATCGGCGAAAAACCGGTCAAGTTCAGCATTGCGGTACTGATTTCCGGTTACCCGGCTGTCAAATTGGCTGCAGACGGCCAGTGGCTCTATTATCTGGAAGTTCAGGGGCAGGATACCCTGTTTAGGAAACTGGCGGCCAATGACCCTGACCTCAAAAGACTCATTTCCATCCCCATATCCGTTAGTGATATCATCTCGCTTTTAAGCGGACGGATTCCGCTGGCAGAATTTGATGCCGTTACCTTTGTGCAGGACCCATCCCAGCAGGGACCGATCCTAATTTTGACCGACAATTGGTGGGGGGTTCGGCAAAAAATTGCCTATGATGCAAGCCTGTCACTGGTGCAGCAGGTGGATGTCTTCCACCGATCCGGCAGCTTGAAATATCGCGCCGAAATCGATGGCACCCAACAGATTGACGGCTTCACGGTGCCGCGCCGTTTAAGGCTGTCCAACAATGACGGAATCGATTTTCAACTCGATATCCATCGCTATTGGGTCAATGTCGACGTTGCGCCGTCGGTGTTTGTTTTGACGCCCCCCGATTAAAAGTTATCTCAAAAATGCATCTATTGCTGTTGGTTATGCCCGTTGCCCGTTGGCCCGTATACCGGTTCGAAGACTTCAGCCGTTCGTCTTTTTTAACGGGCCAAACCGGCTAAACCGGCAACCGGCAAACCTGACGAAGGAAAAAAGAAATGAATGCAGAAATAGTGGCCACCGGTGAAGAGATTCGTACAGGCGACCTCATTGACAGCAATTCAGCCCATATTGCGGCCCGACTGGAAGAAAATGGTGTTGCGGTTACCCGGCACACCTGTGTGGGCGATAACCTTGATACGTTAATTGCTGTATTGAGCGAGATCGGCAGTCGTGCGGAGCTGGCCATTGTGACCGGCGGGTTAGGCCCAACGGCAGATGATTTGACAGCCGAGGCTGCTGCTAAAGCAGCCGGGGTAAAGCTTGATTTAAATCCATCTGCACTGCAATCTGTTGACAATTTTTTTAAAGCGCGTCAGCGGGAAGTGAATCCCGCCAGTCGTAAACAGGCTTTTTTGCCGACGGGCGCAGAATGTATCCAGAACCCAGTGGGCACCGCACCCGGATTTGCTTTGAAAATCGGCCGATGCCAATTCTTTTTTTTGCCCGGTGTGCCGGCTGAGATGCAACGCATGCTTGCCGATACAGTTCTGGCACAAGTTAAAAAGCACTTGGGCAATAACCGCATTTACTACCGGACCCAGACGCTGTCCACCTTTGGGTTGACTGAATCCCGGACTTTTGAACGACTCAGCGGGTTTGCAAAGGCCTTTCCACGAATTTCGCTTGGGCTGCAGGTGCAATTTCCCTGCATTCTCGTGAAGCTGTATGCCAAAGGCACCACCGAAGACCAATTGACTCAAGAATTGACGGCTGCGGCTGACTGGGTGGTTGATCAAATGGGACCTAAAGTAATTTCGCAACAGGGGAAGACCATCGAAATGATGGTCGGAGATCTGCTGAAAGAAAAGCAGGCAACACTGGCTCTGGCCGAAAGTTGCAGCGGCGGTTTGATCGCCGATTGGATAACGAACGTATCCGGCAGCTCTGACTATTTTGTTTTTTCAGGCGTCACTTATTCGAATGCGGCCAAAATCAATGTTTTAAGTGTATCCGCTGATACGTTAAAGCGACACGGCGCTGTGCATGTTGAAACCGCTATTGAAATGGCCCGTGGTGCGCGTGATATAAGCGGGGCTACTTACGGTTTGTCCACCAGCGGCATTGCCGGCCCCACAGGCGGCACCAAAGAAAAGCCTGTCGGCACGGTGTGCATCGGGCTGGCATCACCGGAAGGCACGGTCGGGCATCAATTTCATTTTTGGTTTGGCAGGCGCACCCTGCATAAACAGATTTTTGCGACAGCTGCTTTGGAGGTGCTGCGTCGGGAGTTGATGGGCCTGAATCCGCCAAATTTTTAATCGGGAGTCCTGGATGAAGGCGGGATGCCGCTATTTTTAATTTGAAACGCTCAATTTAGAACAGGTTGAGTGCCCTGAGCAACGGCTTAGGATCCACCAGGTGCCGCGAAAACCAGCTTTTGTATTCGCTTCTGCCAATGCCCAGGGCCAAGGAAATAATCTCTGAAAAGTGAAGCACCGGCAGCTTTCGTTTGAGAGAACAGCGCACTTCCAGATTCATATGGCACATGGCACAGGCAGTCACAATACAATCAGCTTTGGCATCGATGGCCCCCTGGATGATTTCATTGACCATGGGCTCGACCACTTCCGGGCGGGCAACGGTCAAGAAGGTGCCGCAGCAGCGGGAGGAAAATGACCATTTTTCAGCCTGAGCGCCCAGATTGGATAGGATTTTTTCCATCAAGCCATAATAGTTTTTCTCGTGGCGCATGATCGGCGGCCGCGCCAGCATGCAACCGTAGTAGGACACAAATTTAAGCCCCTCAAGTCTGCGAACCCCTTCTCGGGAGTATTTTTGCAAATCAATTTGATCCAGAAATTCAAAAAAGTGCATGATTTGCAGCTTGGCATCAAAGGGCTTGCCCCACATTTTCTGATAATGGTGTCGAGCGGGTGCTTCTTGCGTAAGATGCAAGTAAGCGCTGCGCAGGCGCAAAATGCAGCTGGGGCAGGCCACCAAGAGGGGGCGGTCCACAGGTGCCAATGAAAAATTACGGCTGGCCAGATCAAAGGCCAGTTCGCTGTCGATGCTGTGGGCCGAAGAGCTGCCACAGCAATTCCAGTCTTCAAGCTCGATGAGGTTATACCCCAGATGCTCAAAAAGATAGATCAAAGAGGCATTGTTTTCCTGGGATGTTGTTTTTAAAGAACAGCCCGGATAATACGTCAAATCAATAAGGTTCTTTTTTTCCATAGGGTTTTGGCTTTGCCTTAGGTCGTTGATTTTTGTTCAAAAAGCCTTCTGATGTCCGCCATATTTTTGCTTTTGGACGGCAGCAGCTCAAGTTTGCGCTTGGCAAACATCTTGATGCCCACAGACATGTCGCTGAACCAGTCGTGTTTTTTTAACTTATAGCGCATCATCACTTCCAGCTTATGGGTGCGGCCGTGGCGCTGGATGGATTGCAGGACGGCCTGATGGAAATGCAGGATATTGGGTTCGGCAACGACCACCCCCTCTGCCATCGCCATCTGGCGCAAGGTATCATTGACAGCCGGGATATCAATGCAGTTAGGGCATTGAATCGAGCACGTATTGCATCCCACACAGATCCAGATACCTGAACTTTGCAGTGCTTCCATTCGCAGACCCAGCTGGACCAGTCGAATGACACGGTTGGGCGGATAATCCATAGCCCGCACAAAAGGGCATCCGCCGGCACAGGTTTGACAGTGCCAGCACTGGTTTATATCCACACCCGATCGGCTAATGACTTCGCGCACAAAGGTGGGTTCTGTTTGATTTAATTTGACAACTGATGCCCTAAGGGCATTGGGTTTGGGCTTCATACATCTCCTTTGGTATCTTGACGGGTGGATCGATGGGATACATGTTCAATGGTTGAATTGAGGCACTAGACATCAATTGGCGAGCGCTTAGCGGTCATCAAGAAGATGTTGTTTGACGATATAATTTACAGCTCCCGAATTGCAAAGTTCATTTCAACATTGGATGCGTATCGATTCTCGTCTGTATTTTTCAGGGCCTATATCCGACCAATTTAGTATGAAATAGATACTACATTGTATTAGCGCCTGTCAAGGGGGCAAGCAGCGTGTCTGATTAAACGGTCATCTTGCATGTGGGTTGGTTGATAGACGGCAGCGGCACACCGGCTCAACCAGCTATGTGGATTCGTTTGCAAAATGGTATACTCCGATCAATCCGCAAATCGACTGAGGCCGGGCCGGATTCGGTAAAACCCGGTCAATCACTGCTGGATCCTGACGCTTGTACGCTCATGCCCGCTCTTATTGATTCTCAAGTGCATCTGGCGCTGCCGGAAATTGCCCGACAAGACCCAACAGATATCGATACCTCCGGCGAATCCCATCGAATTTGCAGGCAAGTTAAATACCATTTAAATCAATATGTTGCCAGAGGGATTATGGCTGTGCGCGATGGCGGGGATGCGCAAAAGCGCGTGCTGCGCTGCAGGAATCATCAAGATATCAAAGGGCTTCCGATTCAATTAAAGTTGGCTGGCATGGCCTGGAACAAGCCCGGCCGCTACGGTCAGCTTATTGGTCGGGCATTAGCGCCGCAGCAGAATCTGGCCGACATCATCCTTGCGGCACCTGGCGAAGGCGATCACATTAAAATCGTAAATTCCGGCTTAAACAGCTTAACCGTCTATCATAAAGAAACCACACCACAGTTTAATCTGGCTGAAATGACGGCTGCCGTGAAGGCAGCGCGGCAGCGCGGTTTTAAAACTATGGTGCACGCCAACGGGAAAAGGGCGGTTAAAGTAGCGCTGAATGCGGGTTGCGACTCCATTGAACATGGGTATTTCATGGACACGGAGAATCTGCGGCAAATGGCCGATAGCCGCACGACATGGGTGCCGACGGCTTACACCATGCAAGCCCTTAAAGATCAGATGGTCCTACACGGACAGGCGGTGGATGTGGTCCAGCAAAATTTAGATCACCAAATTCGCCAGATTCAATTTGCTCATGAACGGGGCGTTCGTATCGCCCTGGGAACCGATGCCGGCAGCGCTGGGGTACCAAATGCACAGGCGCTTATCAATGAGATGCGGTTATTTAAGGATGCCGGGCTTCCCATCGAAAAGGTGGTTGCATGTGCCACCCGAAATGGCGCGCGCCTAATGGGTTTGCCCGGGGCAGGTCAGATCAAAAGAGACCTGCCAGCGAATTTTGTTGCGGTCAAAGGCGACCCATTGCAATTGCCGCATAGCCTGGAAAGAATAATGTTGTATTATTTTGACGCAAATCAAATAATTTGAAGTGCTTAGGTTGGATGTCTTATATAAAGCTTTATAAGCTTTGCGGCTTTAGGTAGGATTGAAACCAAATGGTTGCTGCATTTATAAACCGTTGCTGATCAGGCGGGTGGCTCATGCGATGATCGCTACGGGCAAACACGTGCAGCTTTTTAGGCTCGCTGACGCGGTCGTAAATCTGGCGAGCATGGGACAACGGAACAATATCGTCTGCATCGCCATGTAAAATAAGTATATTTTGCAGACCGACAATTTGATCTGAGAGGTCAAACGGCTGCTTTTCAAACGGGGCGGGCGAACCGCTGTCGGGAGGTGTTGTCTGCGAGACCAGATCGGTGCTGCGCAGCGGAGCTCCCCAGGTGACCACCGCAAGCGGAGACAGTTTACGGGCAACTGCCAGGCAAACACTGCCGCCCATGCTGCTGCCGAAAAGTCCGATCTGATTCCCCAGATCACTTCTGGATGTTAGCATTTTAGCTGCGGCCTTCAGATCGGCACAGCGCGCTTGCAGCGATGTGACCTTTTCAAAGGGGGCTTTGCTGTCACCGCAACCCCGGTGATCAAAGCGAAAATAGGCCATATGCAGTTGATTGCAGCGCTGCGCCAGGGCAATTTGCTTGGGTGAATCTTTATCGCTAAAAAGCCCGTGGGAGCCAAGAATGACCGGAGGGGAGGGGGCCGACGGCAGATGCAAATAACCGTTTAGTTGAAATTCTTGCGATGAAAATTGAATTTCTTTAATAGATGCCGTATGCTCTGAAGGGCTCATGAGTAATCGTATAATGTGGCACTACATGATTAGTAAAAATCAGAATTAAAAATTATTACAGTAAAATAAATATAAATCCATAAATAAGAAAGTTAAATATTTAATCTCTGGGTTTGCAATCATCACCAGTTCATAATTCAAATGAAAATAAAAAAAGGACAAACACTTGAAGTTGACATCAGCGGCATTGCCTATGGAGGCAAAGGACTGGTGCGCATTGATGGACTGACTGTCTTTGTGGACCAGGCCGTTCCCGGCGATCGGGTTTCCATTCGCATTGTGCGCAAGAGAAAAAACCATGCTGAAGCGCGTGTGCTTGAACTGTTGACGGCCTCTGCCAATCGCATCCCACCGCCTTGTGTATACAGCGGTTTTTGCGGCGGGTGCAAGTGGCAATTTTTAGATTACAACATTCAATTGGAATACAAGCGACAGCACGTTTGCGAGTCTCTTGAACATATCGGGCAAATTAAAGATGTGCCCGTTCATGCCACGATGTCATCACCCCTAAAATTTGGGTATCGCAACAAGATGGAGTTTACCTGTACAGATCGTCGCTGGTTGACACCCATTGAGATGCAGCAGGAGGGCATTGAAAAAGATTTTGGCATCGGCCTGCATGTGCCCGGAACGTTTTTTAAAGTATTTGATACCAAAAAATGCCTGTTGCAGCCCGACTTGGGCAATCACCTGCTCGCTGATGTGCGACAATACATGCTGGATTCCGGTCTGCCGGCCTATGGCCTGCGCAGCCATGAAGGCTTCTGGCGCTTTTTGATGCTGCGCCATTCGGTGGCCCTGGATCGCTGGATGGTCAATATCGTTACTGCCTCGGATAATTTGCCGGCAGTGCAACCGCTCGCAGATGCGCTCATGCATGAATATCCCCAAGTCAGCACGGTGATCCAAAATGTGACCTCCCGCAAAGCGGGTGTGACCACCGGGGAATTTGAGCGCACCCTGGCCGGTGGTTCAACCCTCAGCGATACGATCGGTTCCTTTGCATTTGAGATATCCGCCAATTCATTTTTTCAAACCAACACACGCGGTGCTGCAAAGCTGTATGATACGGTCAAACGCTATGCCCAGCTAACAGGGTCAGAGACGGTTGTCGATCTCTACAGCGGCACCGGTACCATACCAATTTTGCTATCCGAGGCGGCCCGGGAGGTGATTGGTTTGGAGATTGGCCCCAGTGCCATTGCCGATGCGCATAGAAACTGTCGTATCAATCAAATCGATAACTGCCGTTTTGTTGCCGGTGACATCCGCAACACTTTGCCGGCCCTGGAACAACGACCGCAGGTTTTGATCATTGATCCGCCCCGGGCCGGGATGCACAAAGATGTTGTCAAACAGGTGCTGGCGCTATTGCCCGAGCGTATTGTGTACGTGTCCTGCAATCCGTCAACGCTCGCCCGTGATCTGAATCTGCTGCAGGAAACCTATCGGGTCAAGGAAGTTCAGCCGGTGGATTTGTTTCCGCACACCTACCACATCGAGTCTGTTGCAAGGCTCGAAAAGGCAACACCCTGAAGAATTGTCTCCTGGTTAAACAGGATCTTATTTGACTCTTCATTCCGGCGTGCTACAATTCACATACCGGCATCTTCTATAAAAATTAAACTTATTTGGTTGATTGGACTCACTTAACAGATGAATCGGCAGGATACGGTTGACCTAAAAATACGTTATCAGAAAGCGCGAATGATCCACTGGGATAGGGTATCACCCAGAAAGCTGCGACCCAAACGGGCGGGTGCATTCTATCATCAACTCATGCAGCATTATTATCGATTTTTCGTTCCGCCGGACTTGAATGTACTGGAATTGGGCTGCGGTCACGGGGATCTGCTGGCATGCCTCAAGCCGAGTCTAGGCGTGGGTGTTGATTTTTCACAAGAGATGTTGGGGGTTGCCGCTAAAAAGCATCCGGAGCTTGTCTTTGTGCAGGCGGATGCCCATGACATCGCCTTTACAGATAAATTCGATGTTATAATCCTCTCTGATCTGGTCAATGATCTTTGGGATGTGCAGCGGGTGTTGGAAGGCTTGCGCAATTTGACGCATGCCGGAACCCGGGTATTCCTAAATTTCTATAACAATTTGTGGCGCCTGCCGCTGTCGGCGGTAAAATGGCTGGGACTCGGGTTTGAGGTTCTGGAACAAAATTGGTTTGCCCCCCAGGACATACACAATCTTATGAAATTATCCGGTTTTGAGGTGCTGCAAAACCGCCCGATGATCTTGTTGCCGCTGCAAATTCCGTTTATATCGTCATTTTTCAACCGCTATCTGGCGCATATTGTGCCATTTCACTGGCTTGTTTTAACCAATATCGTTATCGCACGACCAGATCCTGCCAGGGACAAATACCCGCAAAACAAAACACCTTCGGTATCGGTGATTGTACCGGCCCGCAATGAGGCCGGTAATATCGAACAGATCATGCAGCGGGTACCTGAACTGGGCGGGGGCACAGAAGTCGTTTTTGTCGAAGGCCATTCCACTGACAATACCACTGAAACCATCGAAGAAATGATGACGCATTTTCCGGACAGAAAGTGCCAATTTTTTCAGCAGACCGGTAAGGGCAAAGGGGATGCGGTCCGGCTGGGATTTGAAGCCGCCAAAGGCGACATTCTCATGATTTTAGATGCTGATTTAACGGTGCCGCCCGAAGACCTGTCGCGTTTTTATAATGCCATTGTCGGCGGCAGAGGTGAGTTCATCAATGGTGTGCGCCTGGTTTACCCGCTCGAGGATCAATCCATGCGGTTTTTTAATATCCTCGGCAACAAGTTTTTCAGTCTGGCCTTTTCCTGGCTGCTGGGACAGCCGATTAAAGACACGCTTTGCGGCACCAAAGTTTTGTGGAAACGGGATTATGAAACCATAGCTGCCAATCGTGATTATTTTGGCACCTTTGACCCCTTTGGCGATTTTGATCTGCTGTTTGGAGCGGCCAAGCTGAACTTCAAGATTGCGGAAATTCCGATCCGCTATCGCTCGCGAACTTACGGTACGACAAACATTGATCGCTGGCGGCACGGTTGGATGCTCATAAAAATGGTGTTATTTGCCGCCAGGCGGATCAAATTTATCTAGCGGCGGCTGTCGGCATTTTGGCTGCCACCGGGGGAATCAATTCTTTGATCATAAAATGAGCACACGTTAAATGGTAAAATGATGGCTGAACTTAAAACACCGCTCATGATGAAAATACCAATGACCCGAATCAAATTGGGTCTTGCCCGGATATTGCATTTTGCTTGTCAGTCACTTTTGGGGCAGAATAAGCGTATCGTAAAAAGAAAGGGTGTGTTTTATGAAGTTGATCTAAGCGAAGGGATCGATCTTTCTCTGTTCATATTTGGCAATTTCCAAAATTATGTTACCGGTAACCAATATTTTTCACTACCGGCAGACGCGGTCATTGTGGATGTCGGTGCCAATATCGGCAGTATGGCATTCGCCTATGCCGCCTTGGCACCGAAAGGTCATGTGTATGCCTTTGAACCCACGGAATATGGCTATGCCAAGTTTTTGAAAAATATGTCGTTAAATCCCCAATTGGCTTTTCGAATAACACCGATCAAGCGCTTCTTAGCCGATCATAGCAGACACAAGCATGATTTGACTGCCTACGCAAGCTGGAAGGTCGATGGAAGCGCCGCTCATGCGCATCCTTTACATGGTGGCACTATCAAACCGGCCGATTCGGTTCCGGCGATTACGTTAGATCATTTTTGCCGAGAAAACGGCATCCAAAGAGTCGATTTGATTAAAATCGACACAGACGGTCATGAGTACAAAGTGCTCAAAGGCGCGTTTGATACCATCGAACAATACCGCCCCCATGTTGTTTTTGAAATCGGTCGATACGTATTAGAGGAACAGCAGCTTGAATTTGAGCAATTTTACCATTTCTTCCAAAATTTCGAATACAGCTTGTTAAATGCCAAAAATGGTACCCGGATAACCCTGAAAAATTTCACCCGTCAAATTCCGCTGAGAGCGACCACCGATATAATGGCCATCCCACCTGAATCCTTTAAAAATTTGAGGTAGTTTGTCATTGGTGGTATAATTGTAGGATCCTTCAAACCTGTCACAACAGCTTTTCCCAACCACATGAATCTTAAAATTTTACAGAATAAAAAGGTAACCGTCTGTCTCTTACTGGTGGCCATTACACTGCTCGCCTACTGGCCGGTGCACCATCATGAGTTTATCAATTTCGATGATGATCTGTATATTACGGGCAACCAAAAGGTCAAAGCCGGTTTGACAGCAGACGGATTAATCTGGGCATTTGATTTCAATGGTAAAAGCTACTGGCATCCACTCACCTGGCTTTCGCATATGCTGGACGTTGAGCTATTCGGGCTTAACGCCGCCGCCCACCATCTGACCAACCTATGGATTCACCTGGTTAATGCGTTGTTGCTTTTTGGGGTCCTTTATCGTGCCACCGGGCGTCTAAATCGATGTGCGTTTATCGCAGCCCTGTTTGCCGTGCATCCGCTCAACGTTGACTCGGTTGCCTGGATGGCGGAGCGCAAGAATTTGTTGAGCACCTTTTTTTGGGTGTTAACGATGTTGTTGTATATGTGCTATGCCGAACGCCCCACGGTTAAGCGATATGGATTGATGCTGCTTGCTTTTGCCTGCGGCTTGATGACCAAACCCATGTTGGTCACTTTGCCGTTTGTGCTTTTACTGCTGGACTATTGGCCGTTGAAGCGTTTAGACGATAAACATGGGTGGCAACATTCAGCCATCTGGCAAAATACGGTATTTATTCCGGCACGACAGAGCGGTGGTTTAAGATTGATCGTGGAGAAACTGCCTTTGCTGATGCTTTCCGGCGCATCGATCTGGGTGTCGATTTTATCAACACAAGATATTGACATGATGGTGGCAACGGATACGGTACCGTTGACATTGCGTATCGGCAACGCCCTGGTGTCATATCTCAGCTATCTGTCCAAAATATTTTGGCCCCATAACCTGGCAATTTTTTATCCTTTCCCCAAAACCTTGCCGCTGTGGCTGGTGGTTGGATCAGGTGTCCTACTGTTCGTTATAACGACGCTCTTTTTACTCAGGTCAAATCGTAAACCGTATCTGGCAACTGGTTGGTTATGGTATTTGGGCACTTTGGTTCCGGTGATTGGGATCGTTCAAGCAGGCGTGTGGCCTGCCATGGCAGATCGATGGGTGTATATACCGATGATCGGCATCTTGATCATCATGGTCTGGGCACCAGCGGAGATGATCACAAAATGGCGCCCCAAAATGCAGGTTCTGGTGACCGTATTGGGCGTTTCGGCTGTGGTCTGTTGTGTTTTTTTGGTGCGCGGGCAGCTGCAGCATTGGCAAAACAGCCGACTCCTTTTTAAACATGCGCTGGACGTTACGGGGGGAAGTGACATTGCCCACAATAATTTAGGTAGTGCCTTGTTATGGGAAGGTGACTTCAAAGCTGCCCTGCACCATTTCAAAGCCGCATTGAAGTTAAATCCCCTTATGACAAAAGTACACAATAACATCGGGCAAACGCTCGTGAACCTGGGCCGGGTCAACGAGGCTGTTGATCGCTACCGTGTGTCTCTCAAGCTAAACCCATTAGAGGCTGAAACGCATAATGGTCTGGCGGTCGCGCTGCTTGAACAGGGACATATCAAAGAAGCCCTTCACCATCTTCATACTGCCGTGCGTCTTGAACCGAACTATGGCGACGTCTATGTCAATCTAGGTGCAGTTTATCGCCAACAGGGAAAAATAAAAATGGCCGTCCGATACTACCTACAGGCGTTGCGGTTGAATCCATATTTGCCGGAAGCCCACAATAATTTGGGGCTTTTGCTGATGATCGAAGGCAAATTAAAAGCAGCCGCAGCTTTTTTTCACAAAGCACTGGAGATTAACCCCGATTTCGACGCTGCACGCGAAAATCTGAAGAAGCTGCAAACTGCCCAAACCGCTTACCGGCAAAGGCTGGCACAACTTAACGGTAAAATTAAGCGCAATCCCGATAATGCTGATCTTTACTTGCAACTCGGAGATCTTTACAAGGACCAGGGCGCCTTAAATCAGGCTTTGGAGAACTATCAAAAAGCGTTCATAATACGCCCCAAATCCCGGCCGGTCATGAAAAAATTAGCCATCGGCCAGGCCATGACCGGAAATTATGATCAGGCGGTTGAATTGTTTCGGAAAATGATCGGGCAGCAACCCAATGATACGGAGCCCTATATCTATATTGCCGGTATATATGCCCGTCAAAATAAGGCCGCTGAATCCATTGAATGGCTTAAAAGAGCGATCGCCAGAGGTTACCATGACTGGGATCGGTTGCAGGGGGATAGCAATTTTGACAATATCAGGGAAAACGCAGCTTTCAAAGCGCTTGTCTTGCCAAAATCTTAATCGTTGGCGGTTTAACCATATACCCCTGAACCCCGTAATACATGTAACCTTTCGTTTTCATTTGGTTCAATAATCATTAGGAAACATCGTTTTTGTATGATTGAACGATGTTGCCCCTTTGTGACATCCTTTCTCTTCAAGCGGCGCAAGGAAGCCGGCGACCGTGAGGCGCCGGGGGGTTGTTCCAGCCTTTCCATACTTCCTTGCGCTTTTGTCTTTATCAAAATCCTTTTCCGGCCATATCCGATTAGAATTTCACGCTATTGACAATTGAACAAAAGTCTGCAACAAACCATCTCTTCGACCCAGATTATTTCCGGATGGCAGTTATTTGTTGCCAACAGCGGCGATAGCTTTTGGGTATGAACTACTATATGCAGAGGTCAAAATGGATGTCTACGAACTGGTGCGTGGTCCGTTTGCCTGGGTGGCCTTGGTTATATTCATTGCAGGCTGTCTGGCCCGTTTAATGTCTACCATGTTGACGGGCAAAAAGGAGCCTGCGCTTTACCCTGTAACGAGTTTTAAGGACGCCCTGCGCTCAGTTCTGCATGGCCTGATTCCGTTTGGATCGACCTATATGCGCCGCCAACCGTTTTTTGCCTTTGCGACCATCAGTTTTCATTTGTGCGTCATCATCTTGCCGCTCTTTTTGCTGGCCCACAGCGTCTTGTGGTATGAATCCTGGCAGATTCTATGGTGGAGTCTTCCGGATCTACTGGCAGATATCATGGCGATCTGGGTTATGCTGGCCTGTGTTTATTTTTTGGTTCGTCGCTCGGTGGTGCCAGAGGTCAAAAAGAGCACTCGCCTGGCGGATGTCCTGCTGCTGATCATGATTCTGCTGACGTTTCTGACCGGATTTTTATGCACCCATCAGTGGGGTCCCTACCGGCCCCTTTTGATCGCGCATGTATTGGCCGGTGAGCTGTTGCTGATCGCCATACCGTTTTCGAAATTGGGGCATATGTTATTTTTCATGTTTTCAAGGGCTTATATGGGGGCTGAGTTCGGCAAGGTTCTCAGGGCCCGAGAGTGGTAGGACATGACGTTTTTAGAACGGGGAAATCATGCGAATTAAGCTTTGGATCTTAGCTCCTTTAATCGCTATGCTTCTGGTCGGCGCTGTAGGGTGGCAGGCGTCGACAGCCCAGGAAGAAGAATACATTCTGGCACACGAAGATGTATTTGGGAAGCTGAGACGACCCCAGGTCAGTTTTTCGCATGAAAACCATACCATCAGCCTGGACGAAACCGGTTGCGGGGCCTGCCATCACACCCCGGGCGCTAAAACCGGTCAGCTTGAATATATAGAAGGTGACGAGCGCAGTTGCAAAGAATGCCACGTTTTACAAAAAAAAGATAATACCCCCGCTCTAAGGGAGGCCTTTCACGGAAGCTGTACCCCCTGTCATCGCAATCAAATTAAATCCGGCAATCTTAAAAGCGGGCCGACCACGTGTGGCGGCTGCCATCGGAAAACCTGATTAGATTTTGTTGGTCATGGGTTATTAAGCCTAAGGTAAAAATGGAACAAAACAGGTCCCAAATTGAAGATCGTGATCAGACGGCTGATTCTCCGGGCAGACCGGCAGCCGAACCGGCTCAACAGATGGCGCACATGCGACAGGTAGTAAAAGACCATCTCAGTCGCAAGATTAAGGCCATGCTTAACAGTTGTGTCAACTGCGGTTTGTGTGCGGAATCCTGTCACTACTTTTGCTCTATGGGTGACAGCGATGTCATCCCTGTAAAAAAAATTGAAAAATTATCCCAGCTGCTACAATCACATTTCCATCCGCTCAAGTCCCGTCTGCCGTTTTTCAGGCCCAAAGATTCACTCGATGAACAGATGATGGCGGCGCTTTACAAGGCTGCCTTTGAAGATTGTACGTTGTGCGGCAAATGCGCCTTAACCTGTCCAATGGGAATAAATACAGGAGAAGTTCTGTCACTGGCCCGGGCCATGTTGTGCAGCATCGGACGCCTGCCTTCCGGGCTGGTGCACCCAGTTGAAACTGCTTTCAAGGTCGGCAACTATCTGGGCCTGACCACCGAAGATTTTGTCGAAAACATTGAATGGATTGCAGAAGAATTGGCTGACGACATCGGAGAGGACGATTTTACAATTCCCATTGATAAGCAAAATGCAGACGTGCTTTATATCCCACACCCACTTGAGGCCAGGGATCTGCCGTTTTTGTTAATGTATGCCATCAAAATTCTGCATGCCGCAGGGGAAAATTACACGATCTCGTCATATGATTTCGACACGGTCAATTATGCCTATTATCAGGGCAGCAAAGATAACATGATGCGCATCGCGCGCAGAATGCTGGATGCCCGGGAAAAATTGCAAGCGAAAAGTATTGGTCTGGCCCCCTGCGGTCATGGATATCGCGTGATGCGCTGGGAAGTTGAAAAATATCTGGGAAAACGATTTGATTTCCCGCCGGTCCGATCCATCGTTGAACTTATCGACGGCTACATCCGCCAGGATCGCATACCACTTGAAAAAAATAAATATGAGGGCCCGATCACGTATCACGACCCTTGCAACATCGCCCGGCGCGGCGGGGTCATCGAAGCCCCCCGAAATGTACTGAAAACGCTGACTTCCGAATTTGTAGAGATGCAGCCGAATCGGGCCCGCAACTTCTGCTGTGGCGGCGGGGGGGGGTTTGGCTTCCCCCGGGGGTTAGGGCAAAGAAAGGGGAGG
>JAAUXU010016929.1_pt1 | contig 22052 bp, 15 predicted proteins | sample 7278151 | NCBI WGS metagenome assembly JAAUXU01 (sample SAMN14350113, study PRJNA611818) | marine sediment metagenome | isolation source: surface marine sediment (1.8m) | place: French Polynesia: Moorea | collected 2018-08 | reverse complement strand
GTCTTATGGTACAAATGAGTACTGGTAAGGTCACTGGTACAAATGAGAATGACATGAACACCTTCAATAGCAACAGGTGTAGCAAGACTTCCACTTTGTAGACGCTGCTGCTGCACCAAAGGTTCTCGGCGAAGTCAAGATTGCTCAGCTCACCGAATTTTGTCTTTATATAGAACAGTCACTGTAACAGCCAAGTTCTCGATCAATTAAACCATTTAGACTTTACCACATCAAAGTTCGACTGCATTCTACAGGAATGTGAACCCCTATTGATGAGCCAACGTTGATGACAGAACTCGCAAGCATGAACATCAACTTCAACATCACTACCCTGAGGCCAATGGGCTGTGCTTTTGGCACCACGAACTCTGCGCCAATGTTGGTACCAATTGTGATGGACCCTGTACTTCCGGTCCGATACGACGTCCACTGAGTGGCAGAATTGTTCGAACGCTCGCTAGTACTTTTTTTTTACTTAAATGCCAGTACCGCCGTGAATACGCAACTTTGCGAAAAGTGAAGCAACCAACAATAATTATTAAGGTCCAGTGTATAACTATAGATTGCCTGGCAATATTGGAGCACTAGATTTTCGAAGTTTTTACACTTGTCCGACGGTGGGTGGGTGGTGAAGGCCTACATAAGGCCTCGGATAGGTCATAGTTACCTCAGTAAAAACTGGGAAAATCACTCCACATTTCAGACAGGCAACTTGTCATTTATCGCGAACTTTTTAGACGGCGCCGGTATCTTCCTTCCAGGTGTGAGACTTCCTCAAGATCAATCAAATCTCTTCAGAGGAGCAAGATTTTGAGCTCTTTCCCACATGATGTTCCAGGAGAGTAAAATTGTCCATCATATCGCAGATTTTGTAGTTGGACACTGGGGTTGGGGTTCGGCAAACCACAGTCGACCAATTTGTCACCTAAAATCTCATTGAGTCATAACGTTAGTCGACTGAAACGATTTTGGTGAGGACTGGGGTGCAGTGGAAAAAAAGGAATTTTTGGGGGAACACGAGTCCCTTTACCAAGCCCTTCTCAGGGTGCAACCCACGGGCATGGAGGCAGAGAGGGCCTTCAGCGCCATGGGCCTCTTTGTCACCAAGATCGGGTCTGTCTCTACGAAATACGGCCGTGACTACTTGAGCGAGACGATCTGAAACTCACAGTAGCATCAGTTCTCTTATACAAGATCAAGATGAGTACGGCAACTGGGCTTCAGATGAATGCATGGACTTCGACTAGGATCAGGAACTGAAAGCGTTAGCTATGCCTGTAGCTGACGAGCTATGGCTTAAAGGCTACCGTCTGTAGACCAGGAACTGGAGGCTGAAACGTCTCAAAGTGATGCTTAATTGTATTCGTATTCTATACACGACACATACGAATCTAGAACAAAACGTTGGACAAAATCAAGGGGAACGTTATGCAACTTTCGGTGCGACACCCATCTTGGCACCTCTGACCTTCATGATACAAGAGACACAGTCCGTAGAGGATTCGTCGTAGCGTAGAGCACACGTACAAAGCACGAGGTCCGTCCGATCCAAACATTCTTAAACAACAGATCCAATTGTCAACAAAAAAAACCGACCCCGTACTCATTGCCAGCACTCACTACTACTGCGTCCGATCATCTACATTCGTTCTTTTCGTTCCGACACGGTCATAATTATGTTTCCTTAGAATTTACTTGCCGCATAAGAAATAAACTGCACTTTTGCCATTTTAGTCTGCTATTTGGTCAACCAATGTTGTTAGGCATTAGTTGACTAACTCAAATTCCTTAGTGAAATCCCACACCCGCTGCACAACAATATTCTCTCAGAGGTGTAGACTGTAACTGTAGTGTCAGGCAGTCTGGACAAGGGCAGAATTCGCAGAGGGAAATACAATACTGACAGATGGAGGAAAGAGGAGCCTGGGCAGTCGCTACATGGCAGAGTTGGTAGACGGAAATGTAAAGCTATATATCCCTGTCTACCATACATCCCTCTCCTTCCAACTATACTGTGATTTCCGGACACAGATCTCCAAAATATTTCCCTTGCGCAGTGAAAGCTATCGAATGAAATCCAAAAATATTGCGGTAAAAACTGCGTATCCTTCTGTTACCACATTTTCCATTTCTTCCAAAACTTTTGCGACTTCAAAACATGTATCAAAGTTATCGCAGAGTACATTAACAAAAGTTTTACGACCTTTGCAAGCTTGCGGATGGAAACTCAGGGCTGAGCTTCAATCTGAGCACAGACAGTGGCCTGCACAGTTGGTGTCCTTACTGTCCTTGGTCTCCTTCCTCAGCTTCACTTAAAAGATCTTCCCGTTTCCTTGTACAGCCTCTTTTGCTATAAATGGTACTCCTTGCCATTCCAAAGTTGCATGCGATCACTGTTGGTGCTTCCCCAGCCTCACAAGGTACGTAATCACTTTTTTCCTCACTTCAGACATTTTGCTCTCTGAGGACAAAAAGAGAATATTTGTTAACACTTCCAGTGTGAAATTGAAGCTTATAATGTCACAAAACCCTTCCAACTATTTGAACTGCAACCTGAGCGCTTTCAAATGTACTTTCAAGCGTTTCGTAAAATGTCCTACAGGCTTATACGCACCCAGTAATCCCAGAATATTTTCCTCGTGCATTAAAAAATCGGATGCAATCCAAAACGTTGCTGGCACTGCCTTTAACTTGCAATTTTGCAAGAAGTGGAGTTACTAACTGCTTATGCTGGCGTCACCAACAGCGCTGTGCTTGCATTTACAGCGGTGATTAGGCTCAAGACAACAGCGTTTCATAGTAACGTTTGGCTCGTGGAGCTTTGTAGTGGAATAAAGACCGGGGGAGGGGATTTTATTAATTTTCGTCATGATGTTGTCAAGAAGTTATCAACGTTACAAGTGATGCGTTCATGACAAGTGATGATTTCTTTCCGGAATCATCAGTTCAGGCCCAATCTGTCAGTGGTCAGTGGGGCCATTGATTGGGACATCGACGTGGCTTCGATTATGGCCTCAACGCGGTCTCGCTGATGGCCTCCAAGATGGCATAAGTGGCCTCTGTGACGTCCCCATTGGATGCACCTAGAGTTGTGGTTTTACCTTATGAAGCACTTAAGTTTTCGGTCCAACTTTGAGAAAAATGCGTCAGCATAGAATCATCTTGACCATGCAGAACTTCCTTGAGTCACCAGTTTCAGGCGCACTTGGCAGAACAGAGTGAAGACGATAACAATGTGAGCATTCATAGGCAGCGAGAACATGGAGCCACCCTTGACGAGAGCTGAGCTCACCACCAAGATGAAGAGAGCGACAGTGAGAGTGATGGCGTTGAGAGCAATGATGGTGAGGACAAACCCAGTGATGCAAATGAAGACTCACTTAGAAGAAGGATCCAATATTATACTCATTGTAACACTTTTTTTTTCATAAAACGTCAGCAATTTGGCCTCCATTCGGCCTCCTTCAGTTTCAATGATGCCCTAATGTGGCCTGTAAAGGCTCTACGCATCTTGTGGAGCATTCAAAATTTTGGGCGAACTCTTTCAAGTACGCAAGAAGAACTAAACTAAGTATTAGCCGCTTAGACCCAAACGTGGCCTCCAGAGGCTCCACGGACCTGTTGTACGAGATCCTCGTACACAGAGATATGCACAATGCTGTTTTCTATATCTACCAGTGAAGAGGCAAACGAGAGCTGTCATTGACCTAAGAACTTTAGCCCAAGGCTTATCTTAGATTGCAAGAAATCATTCTAAAACAAAGGCTGGTCAACACTCAAAAAGGCCACTGGCAACATTTCTGTTGGGCTGAGATACTCAATTGATCTCCCTTGCACACGGCCGAGGGGAGGAGTTGCCATAGAATGCATGAGTCAATATTTGGGCGCGCTCGTACCTGCTGACAATGCTGGACGTCCATGCATGACCTGAGTTATTACCGTAGAGAGACTGGAAATACATAAAGTGGAATCCGGATGTTGGTGATTTTCCTTCATTGTTAACTCCAGCCGGACATAGGCAGCTGAGCAAATGACATGGATATGATATTGTTCAGTTCCGAAAACACAAAAATAGGCTTTTATAAAAACGCTCAAGATTACGTGAAACTGGGATAGTCCCTGTCTTGTCTCCAACGGCAAAGATCTTTAAGTCTCAAAAGGAAAGGTTAGAATGACCATATGAGAAGATCATAGGGAGGATCTTTTTCTTGCCCTTTTCCTCAAGCACTGTGGAAAGCCTCAGATGAATCCTTCTACAGATAAAAATGTCATCAACACACCATGAAAGGACCAGTCATCCACGTATATCCTCACCTCGCAACAATTTTGATGTGAGTTTCTTGCTTTACAGACCCGTTTTTTACCATTTGCGGACCGTAAAGTGACCCTTTTACGCACAATGCAATCGCCGGCGCTGCCTTTGATGCGCAATTATGTCCAAATGTGAAGAGAATAACTTAAACTGCAGAGGCTTCAAGCTTTTCAACACTGCAGAGAGGGTCTGTGTCGCTACAGACACGTCAGAAACTTGAAAGTTAAAACAAGAAGGAAGTTATAATGAAGGGGGAAGGACCCCAATACGGACGCACAACAAATAATTGCAGCTAAGCCGAAAATTACCAAACAAATTAGATATTTTATTGGCCCCAAAGACCTACAAGACACACTTTCCTTGCTTCGAAGTCGTTGGGGCAATGACCATGGCACAACGGTATCGCACCTATCCAAGTCATCCATGGCACATCCAAAAAGATCATTGCTCTTGGACATAGCCCTGGAGCTCTTGAGGACAATAGCAAGCTCATGCAGCTTGAGGTCAGCCATAGTATGGTGCTCATTGATCTTCAGGAAGCACCTGAATATGTTGATACAGGACCATCGAGGGACCTTGGTGATGGCCCTGCAGCTTTTGGCAGAGTCTAAATTGCACTGTCTCTCATGTTCATGCTGCAACCTCTGCTAATTGGCCGTGATGGACAGTTTTCTGCTCTTTCTTCAGCGCATGGGTGAGACATGCGTCTCATGTACGTTTCTCTGGCATGAAATTACTCTCTAGATGTTGAGAAAAGTGTTAGCAGTACTTATTATGAAATGACCGCATAACATTTCCCATCTTTGAAAGGGATGTCAACAATCTTAACGTGTGTGACAGGAGCACAACCCGGATAGAAGCAATCCTTCTCCTCTTCCATTCGTGCAATGCATGTGGCTTACCGGATCGTCCCTTCCTGAGCAGAGTGTGTCCATCACAAGAGGTCCTGAGCAGGAACGCCAAGAGCACTGCCAACGAGCACCTGGCTCTGGAAGCCATTGTCATCAGTAGTCACGAGCACTGTCAAGCTTTCTTGCTATGCAGATAGTGGTTTTCTTTTCACGCGTCTTCGCTCACGAGCGCAAATTCCTCAAGAACGTCTGCTCTAGAGCCCAAAACATGCGTGCCCTTGACCAACCTTGGCATTTCTGTAGCCTACTGTTGCTGCTGCTGCCGCTGCAGGAGCAACAACAGCATTCAAGCTGCCCGAGGCAGGTGCATATGTGCAGCTGTATAAAAAGACTTTGGCATTTGTGACTGGTTCGTCAGGGGTGTATTGTTTCCCCTCCTGTCTTGCCTAGTAACTGTTGCCCTGTGAGTGCGCGGAATGAATTCACTCAGGTAAGAAGTAGCACAGGGTGAACACCAAAGTAGCGGGATTTCTCTTCCTCTTCTTTCTACACCATCACTCTCGTGGAGCCCTTCTGGTGCTGCCATATGGCTTCATCCGTTCGTCCAGCCCAACTCCTCCCTCTCGCCGAATGAAACGTCTCCACTTTATGCACTTTATGCTTGTTGTTTTGACATTAGCGCAATCTGCCAGCCTCTGTTGCTTCCAGCTGGAAGCTTAAACGTGTGTGATACGACAGAGGGACTAAGTAACCACCAGCGGAAACTTCTTCCTTCTCTCTCTCTCCTCTCTTGCACGCACGCACGCACGCACGCACGCGCAGAGGAGGAAGGTGCTTCGCGCCCCACTGTCGTCTGACGCTTGTGACCAGTCGGGTAGGGCCGAATCTGCCCAACTTCTCCTCGCAAAGCTCTACTTCGCGCGCTTGTGACTGTGCAGGAGCTGCACTCTCAGCTGAACGTCAGGCTGATGCTGGAGTTGCACCTCGACAAGTCACGGCCGGCGATGCAGACGAGCAGCAGCTTTTTATGATGATGACTTTGTTTAAGGCTTGTACGAATGAGGCTGACGTCTTTTGTATTCTGGAAAGGTCTCTCCTGCTGTTGCCGCTGTAGCTGCTGCGGGAGGAGGAGGAGGAGGTTGCTGGTCTTCCCGTACATATATGACGGTCCTTTCTTCCCTCGTCTCTTCAGCCTTTCCATTCACTCCTCACCACTTCGAAAGGTTTCTCGTGCTTCTTTTTTGCGCCTCAAATGCCAAATACCGAGGAAAAGTACAAGGTTATACTCAAATGTGTGAGTACATATCTGTGTAAGAAGGTAATGATCAGGCCCGTCTATATAAGGTTAGGCTGACATGATCAATGCTCACAGCAGAGAGAGTTCACATTCTTTGGCCTTTTTCAGGAAAAGCAATTGTTACGCACCAAAATGAATCATTAGCCTGTGAACCGTTTGCAGCGCGTCGATTTAGCACAGAACTGCGCGTCAAAATGGATGATTTTGCATCAAATTTTGTCTCAGCAGATGCCGTGAGACCACTAAAGCCTCCCCTGAGAACTGGTGCAGGTGTTCAGATTTGCCAGGTTTGGTCACGTTGTGTGGGGTTGGATTAGGTCGGGTAAGATGAGGTTCGGTTAGATGAGGCCTAGTTAGGGTTATGTCGGGTCAGATAAGGGCCTAGTTAGCTAAGTTTTAGTCCTCTTAGGCCTGGATTGGCCTGGTGACATGACGTTAGGGCTGGTTAGGTTTGATTAGAAACTTTTTGACGCGCAGCAAATACGGTTTTCCCCCTATTTATACAGCGACGTCGTGCCAAAGGCACGAACGCTGCGGCTGCATACGACGTTACTGTACCGGCAGGCCCTTTCTCAAACGTCGAGCACGCGCGCAGGAGCAACGCAATCTACAAGTGCCTCGACCTACCTCGGCAAACATGCTCCGGAATGAGACGTTTTCGACTTGTAACTGTCTGTATCAGAGTGAGTGTGCAGTTGCGTCACAGTGGACGCCGTTGCAGGAAGAGGCTGAAGAGGCCGCAGCTCGGCCTCGAGAGGCCAAACTACAAGTGGACGCCGGTAGCAAGCACCAACATCGAGCACAGGCGGAGTTGCCATGACACTGAGAATGTCCACTGCAGGGTAGGTGCGTGGGTGGAAAGTCGACCACTGATACAATGACCTCAGTCCTCATGGTTTTTTATGCATTGCTCATTGAGCAAGTCACACTTCCCAAGCAATTCTAACCTCACCTGTAGTTGAAACAAATGGATTTGAGCACAATCGTAACTCCTCAGTCGACACTCTTAAAGTCTGGACTCTTCCTATTTCGGGCTGACCTCAGTCACTTCAATGAAATTGTCTCTACTAAATCAAACTGATTCTTTGAACCAGAATATGATGACGTTGACTGAGATGACATTGACAAACTTATGTACTAGCGAATCATGTAGGCGAATGTTTGATGATTAACTAAGAGGATCATGACTGAAACTGTAATTACAGCACGACCTCAGTGGCCTCTCCCAGGAGGTCGTTTAGACGTACCCGCTTGGGACTGGCAATTAAACACCTGCAAAAGTCATATTTACTCATGAATCGTTGGTCCCGGCGTCCACTGTGCTGTGCCAACGCCTGCTTCCTGTACAGAATCTATGATTGGTGTGTACGTTCTATGAACATTTAACAAACATTTGCACACGGTCGTAGAGTATCAAACTTTGTCGTTAATAAAACTGCTCAGAAATTCTGCTGCATACGCGTCCTGCACACACAATGTCTACTACGTACATAAGTAAACAATCAATTTTATCTTTACAGCCATGAAATTGGTCCTCTTGCTCACCCTTGGAGCAAAAAAATTAAAAGTTGCTGTGGTTCCTGCTATTGAGGAGTCGTCGCAGATGTCTCTTGCTTCTCGTTCAAGCCCTCCAGCGATGAGGAGGACGAAAATACCTCGGTCGTCGTCGCCGTCGTCGTCGTCTGCTGTTGCTCTAGAGACGTTTTGCTCTGCAAACAGTAACTTTTGCTCGCGCTATTGAGGAAGACGACGGCGAGGACGAGGGGCACCGTCAGGAGGGCGGCGGCCGCCAAAAACATGGTCCCGTTGTACAGCCTCCGAGTCACCGGGTACAGGGTGTTGAACACGAGCGAGCCGCACAGCGAGCTCACGTCCTCGAATACGGCGAACAGGCCGAACAGCCTGCCTATAAAGTGACACAAGTGGTAGTGAGTGAGTGAATGAATGAATGAATGAATGAAAAACAGCAACGACAATAACGCTCAGTTATGATATGGAATAATGGGGCCACTATAGCATATTTAACATTCATTAACATTTTTTATAGCCGTGAATAAAGATTAAATGAACAGGATGAGTGAGAAAGAGTTGCAGCTTGGCAAGGCTATCGAACTTCACCGAGAAGTCGACTGTCCTGGCCTTGGAGTGCATGGTCTCCATCGTTGATGCAAAGGGCAGACACATTGAGTGAAACTTCAGCTTTCATCAAATTCATCACTCTTTCAGTACGCTTTTTTAATGATATTTTTTGAAACACTGAGGTCAACTCTTTGGCGGGCAGCAGCTTCATCAAGAGCACTCTGTTCGACGCTGCCTGAGTGCGGGCAAATCTCGCTCAACCTGGTCAGGGTACGCAAGAATTAGCTTTCTATCGACGTGCACTACTTTGACTGCTTTTAGCGACGTGCACTACTTTGACTGCTTTTAGCATTGACGAAACGTTCACCCAGACAGCAAGATTGGCTTCGGCAGCATGTGGACAACTTGTACTCAACAGAGTGGAAGTTTCCCTCTCAAGACTATATGTGCCATGAAGTGCTTTTAAAAAGAGTGGCTGAAGTGGAAGTGTTGGCAAGTATGAGCAATAATATATTACATAAAGCGCGAGGGCCGTATGTACATGTGTGTCTGTGTGTCCAGATTTTGATCGGCCTATTTCCAGCTTTTATCTCGCCGATGAGCACGAAGACACGCATATAACATTTTATATTTTGCCATTCTTCCTACCGATCGAAGTATAAGTGAAATGCGTAATACAGCACCGTGAAGCTGGAACTATTACGTGCGGCTTTCCCATTTCTGTAAATCTGATGTGCTGATTTTGTCATGTTCCTCTAATCTCGAGCTTTTGTTTTTCAAAAAAAAAAAAGAATTTGTTTTCGCCATAAAGTGCTACTTTGTTGTGAAAAAAGTAGAAACTAAATTAAAATGGCACTTTCTTTAGCTGTTCGTGTTTTTTCGACTGAAATCTCAGTGACAGAAAGTCTGTTTTTACACTGATTTCGTTCTTTTTTCTGGTTTCACCGGTATTCTACTTTTTCCACTAATTTTTACTTCCTAGCCTTGTAGGGGAAGTCTTGCCTAGGTTCTCCGTGGCCGATTCATTGAGGAATGAGTGCACTGTGAGAAAATCAATTACTGACTGAAATTACATGCATGACGAAAAATAAGCAGTTATTCTCACCTGCAGTTAATTCAGACCCTCTTGTGGGCTCGGAACAAATTCTTAATACTTTCAATTGTTCAAGGCTCACTCAAGAATAAGTGAAATTGCAAGTGAGAATAACTTTACTAATTTTTCGTCTCGTCAAATAAAAACCTTAAAATATCAGCGTAACTGCTTCAGTTTGGGAGCCAAAGTCTCTCATTTGGGAGGTACAGAAGCCAAGAGGGTGATCGGTACATAAGTCTTTAGCAACGCAACTGATTCCACCTTCTAGTCTCGCAACCTCTCGCTTTCATACTTCTTCCACCTAGTGGAAGGACTGGTTCATGACCTGTTGCTGGGAGCAAAATACTGAATTGTCCAGACTGTACTAAAAGATGACTTTTTTACTCGTATTTGAGTCATAGACTTTGCTTGCAACAAAATTATCTCTCCATCGATCTCAATATCGCACCCTACGATGCTCAAACAAAGAAGGTACACAGTACGTATTCTCTGCACGTTGCCAATTTTTGCGTACCCTGTGTGAGGAGCAGTAGGCTGAATGGCCAATGTCAAACCACTGTTAATGCTCAGTTGTTTGATAGCATAAGAGGACAGCGTAAGTATAGTTTGGGTTATATCGAAGTGAGTGTATTGACACGTGTAAAATGACACTGGATGTTGGAAAAAGTTTGCTCTCTCCTACACGAACACAAAACAACTTGCTCACGCACGTATGTACCTTGCTGCTTCTCCTCCACACATTGTGACATCATGGAACGAATGGAGGCGTTGGTGAACGTGAAGAAACAACCAATCACCACTTCTGTAAAGGAGAACGTGCAGTGTTACAGCAAAAAAGCTTTATATATTTCCTGGTGGAACGACACGAACAAAAGGAAATCACAGATCGAACTGTAGCTCGAATGGGTTCTCGGCCCAGAGACCTACAACGTGATTCGAAAGTTCGAAGCTTCAACATAAGGCGATGTGCCACAGGATATCCCAAGAGCTGAAACTGGCCAAAAATGCATAAGATGTGGAACTGCACGATAAATGCGCGCAAATATTTGGTGTTGAAAACAGAAGTGTTCGACTTTTTTATTCTTTCCCCTGCCTAGAGACTGCAGGAACTTTCGGGACACCCTGTGATCCAGCCCTGCTGTGGGGACGACTTGGGGAAAAAAAGTTTCACCACTCACCGATGAATATCATAAACCTCTCTCTGCTGAGGCCGAGCAGACAGAGGGCAGCAATCTTGGAGATGAGGCCGAGGGCGCAGGCGGTGGTGTCGCTGATGCTTGTGGTGGTCTTGAGGACGGGCAGCACCACCAGAAGGCTGAGACTGGCGAGGCCGTACTTGCATCCGAACCAGTACGAGAAGATGGTCAGCGGAGTCTCCAACGGCTTATCCGAGAGATAGAGGAAGGCAATGTCCAGCTCACCTACATGATTGTGTACTTGAGGACCAACGTGATCCAGCAGTGGCTGCAGAATCTGTTGGCTGCATCTCTGCTGTCCTTCGATGGGTTACCCGTCAGCTGGGCTCATTTCAAGCGTTAATCAAGGGAAATTTTAAAGTTCCTCCTGGTATGGAGCAAACCCTGGAGTCGAACAAGGCGGGCATGACTTGTGCAGCACTGAGAATCATGTAGGAAAGCGCAAGACAATGGAGAAACAGATCTGTAGTAAAAAGGACACACAGTGAACTTCCTTCATCCATCGTCCAAGTGGGTCCAAAAGAAGAATAGCCAGGTCGTGGACAGCTGAGATGGAGCCAAAACAACATGCACATGACGATCGTCATGTACATGTTTTCTTTGTCCTTGCCTGAAGTCACTATGATGACGATCATGGCCATGATGAAGAGCACTGTCAGCCTGACTCTCTCCTCCTTGCTCCTGTCCACGAAGCAGACCTTGAAGGACTCGCTCAAGTGGGACAGGGAGAACAGTTGAGAACACTTCCAATGACGCTTCTCCGTTGCCTTCTCATCAGTCGCAACACAGTTGTTTGCCATCTGACATTTGAGTAACTGCTCGGGCTCTTTGACGTAGGCGGCAGCGTAGACTGCGGCAATCACGTAGCAAGTGCCGATCACCAGGAACACAAAGAGGTGGGACACGTTTGTCGCCTGGACAGACAGAACTTTGTGAAATGCGCTGAGTGAGACAGCTTTTTTACCCATTCCTGCTGCTCGGATTCCTCTGGTTCGGGGGATGCTTTTTCGACAAGTGTCTTTAGTGTCAATGTTGTGTTGCAACAGCAATGACTGTTAATGCCTGATCAGTTCCTCCATTCCCGCACCAAAGTCTGGACATTTCTCTTTAGAAGGAAAAAAGTTGTGTGTGTTCTATGACATTAACGTTACAAACTTCGCCACGTGATCTGTCCTTGAGGCCAAGGCTTGGAACTTTAAGGCTGCAAGTCTTGTCGCAGCACTCATGCTGCCTTGATGAAGGCCTGGGGTGACATTGACCAAGAAACTGCGAGGGGCCGCGTGTCTCCGGGTTCACTGGCGACTGGAGGCAGCCAGTGTTCGAGATGGAAGCCACATAGAAGCCTGGTAAAATAAAACCTTTTCCCTTGCTGCTTTAGGAACTTATCTACCTGCATATGCACCTTCAACCTAGGAAATATTCAAGGAAACACAAATATGAAGACTTTTCGCTCACCCTGCAATAGTTTGTCCTGAATATCGGAGGAGATAATTTGTGATATGGCAGCCTTTGCCCGCTTTATGTGGGAGGCTGTGACAAAAAAGAAAAAAATGACCTGCTCGAGATCAGTGGATGAGCTCAAAATGATCATTGAGAGCAATATCACACACCTCATTGTCGGATCATCCGCATAAAATCTCCCCTCTGGGAAAGAGTGAAAATGTGGAGTTGCCAAATACTTTGTAGCAAAAAAATGAAAAAATATTGTGCTGCATCAAAGTTTTCTCCAAACCTCCCCCAAAACCAGAATAATCTTAGCATCAGCCATGTGTGAAAAGTACCGCTGTTGTCATCTGGAGAAGAAGTAATTTGAAACTTTTAATCTGTACCATTATTCCCGACAGAAATGGTCCCGTCGTCCCAGCAAGAACAGACATAGAGAGAAGCACCGAGAATCTTGTGGTGCGCTCGTTCGGCGCCGAGACTGCGCCGATGTAGGCAGAGACGCCGGTCAGCAAGCTGGTGAAGCTGCCAAACACGCCCTGGAGGGTGGACGCCAGCAAGATCCAACGCACGCCCATGAAGGGATAGGCAGCTAGGAAAGAAAACAGTTAGGAGGGTATTTGAGTGTGTGTAGGGGGTGGTGTTACATTTTATGCGGGGTTTACATGTACCGGTATGTAGTGTACAGGAGAGTTGGTGTGGCAAAACAGGAGTTTCGTCATGAACAGTCGACGGTGATTAATTACAGAATGATACTGAGGCAGCCATGATACTGTGCTGGACACAGACAACCAGTGGCATCACTGGGTGACTCTGACAAAACTTAAAGATTCGGTATAAAAGAGGTCAATAAAATGAGTTGAAAAGGTACTAATATTTACTGATCGCAGTCAATTGATGTAAGTCAAAAATTAATCCCTAATCTAACTTTCAGCCCCAATACCAGGTACTCAATCTATACTACTTACAACAGAGAGAGTCTTTGTGTTTACGTGTATCTTTTTTGCCCCCAAGCGGCCAGAAAAAAGGCCTTAAAGGCTGAAAATTGGCTAATGGTGCGGACGTGGGCTAGGTGGCATAGGCCACGAAGAATGGAAATAAACTTTTTCAAGAATCAGCGTGTGGGAGGACATGTGGCAGCCCTGCTCAATGTCATTGCAGTTGAAAAAGTAACTGATAAAGAAGATAGGTTCACCAAAATAAAGAGGATGTGTGAGCAGTGACGGAACCATGCCAAAAAGGTCGGGCTTTGGGCTAATCGGGCTCAAAAAGGTATGCGGTGCCTATATGGCCTGGGCAGCACCGGGCATTTCAGCTTGCTAATCGATAATAGAGATTGCCAACATGTTCATGGAGCGCAAAAACCATGCTAGCTTTAGTCTCATACTGGAAGTCTGCTACTTCCGGCCGAAGGCTTCACTGCCCGGCCTTCGTCTTTACAGAGGTCCACCGACTCTTTTCAGGGGCCCAAAGAGTCTAACAAGCAGAAACCGACGCCCCGGGTGGATCCCCAGGGGTCGCCAACAAACTTTACTTTCGCCATGTAAACTTTGCACAATGAATATCTGGGCTCCAATCTTGTTTCATTGAAGACAGCAGGTCCTACCCAACCCTCCATTCTCTTGGGGGGGGGGCCACCAACGTTGCCACATTCTGGGAATAAAGAGGAACCACATGAAGGAAGGACGAAAAGAAGCCCTAATCTCTTCTTAATCTTTATCTTAGGAGACCGACCTCCTGGCGAGGTCAAACAGGAAGCATGGAGAAACTTTTGGAACTGCAGTAGATCCCGCTTATATCCGGTTTTGACGGCGAAAGTCGCTGGCACGGAATCAATAGCTGGCTGATTGCTTATATTATGTGCAAAAATGGATCTCTCAGTGATACCTAAAACGCTTCACCAATATGAGCAGTAAACTTCGCTAACACTGATAGACTTAGAGTTTTCTGCTACCTTTGCTGAAAGATGGCACTAAACGTGGTGCAGCGTACGTAGGACGACTGACAGTGCTGTGCTTTATGGCTGTTGCACTAATCTCACACCCAATATGAGGGTGCACAAATATGTTTTGCTCAGCTTTGCCAAGGTTCTGTCGACCTTTAGCAGCACAAAAGCAAACAGGGAAGAGTTTATCACGGTTTCTTTTTTGACTTTAAGAAACAGTGCAATGTTAATGAAACCTAAAGAATTTACTATAGTAGGTTCAGCAGAACAGACCATTCTAAGCGCAAATATCTGATAGAGTGTTGTGAGCTACAAATCCTTCTCCTTATAGTTGTCCATGGAGGTTGCTTTGCTGGGCGTCAAACACCTCTCACTTGATGTCATCAACTGACCACGTTTTGTTGCACTCAGATTCACACACAATTTTCAAAACTGCCCAAAGTTGCTTCGGTCCGGACTTGCTCAATTGACTGCCTACCCTCATAGTTGACTGCGGAAAACCAAATGAGACCAAGGAGTTCAAGGATATTTCTTGCTGATGTGTCAGGTTTCCACTGTGCAGAACAGCTCTGGCATTGGCTACACGGAAGATATTTTACAGAGTGAAGAGTGAGAAAAATGTTTGTCCTCACGGTGTTATATCAAAAGTTATTATACCTCTTTGGGTACATCGGGTCTCGTATACAAGTGCAGTTCAAATCTCACCCATAAGACAGTAGACAATGTTTCCCAGGAAAGCTCCAACAGGGGGCAGAGTGAGAGTGACTCTGCGACCAAGTTTGTCGCTCCACGATCCCATGTAGCAGTCGACCAAGATGGATGGGATGACCATGCAAGCAGTCGATGCTCTGGCAACAGGAGAAGAGTTCTGGTGCAAGTCAGCCTCATCAGTACAGTGGAAATCTCGAAAAATAACAACGACCAAAGATAAAAGACATCTTACATCGAGAATGTACCTACATGCTGGCACGTACAGGGTATAACAAAATTGATTTCCCCCTCCCAGCTGCTCGTAGAGATTATCACTTGCTTCCTATCCGTCCCTCAGATCCCGCGAAGCCCACATGAGGCCCAGACGAGCTCTGCTTCTGTCGCCCAAAGACAGGGTTACCAAAATTGTTGGTCCCATATGGAGCATGGGTGCTAGAACCAAATATCACAAGCTCATGTGTGCTTAGATTGTCGCTCAGAGTCAGGGTTGCCAAAACTTTGGAGCATTTTGGTTGCCTCACTGAATACTGATCAAACAAGGCAGAGCGAAAAGGAGGACAGAAAAGTAAAAGAGTCCTGACTGCCTGGACAAAACTTTAGGAGGGGAAATCAATTTTGTTACACCCTAAACTGGGTGCAGTTTAGTCAGCTTCACTGATGTGCTACATACATTCCTCATAGAAGAAGAGTCCAAAGCGCTGGTGAGAGGTCTGGAAAGTCTCTTGAGTGAACCTGTCACAATTTGACAGGTCACAGACTATTTTTGGACGCCTTTCAGAAACTCACTAGGTCAAAAATGGGCAGATGTGTTCGACCTTGATGGCGGTAAACACTGCGTCGCTGATTCTTGACGCTTTGTACAGACTTTGAAGCAATGTTTAGATGTACATTTAGATTTGACTGACCACGTTGCGGCCAAGATACTGACTGAATACCGGCATCATGAATGTCCAGATTGCGCTTCCAGCGATGCGTGACACACTTAGAAATAGAAAATGCGATGAAAACCTCCGACCTGATTGTGACCACTTTTCTGCACTCGCGTCACCAAAAATTGCCCTAAATTGCTTCTCACTCCATATGGTTCATAGAAAATCAGTCAAAAATGCTTACATTCGGATTCCACCGTCTGTCCATGAGTGAGTACGTAATTATACACTAGTAGCACACAGTCACCTAAAAGTGTGCTGCGCGCAGTAGAGTACCTGATCCACGAGGACGCCTGAGCCTGCACGGCGTCCAAGAGGTGCTTGTTCTCCTCCTTGTGCAGGCTGGCCCCGCACGTCGAGAGACCCTCCGGTGCCTTGGCCATGTTCTCCATGCACACCTTCTGGTAGACCATGTTCTGGAAGACCCCGAACAGCAGGAACAGCCCCAGCATGTAGAAGAAGAGCACGGGCTCGACCGTCACCCACCGGAGCTTCCTCGTCAGCATCTGAAAGCACAATTTACCCATTGTTGGAACCTATGAGAGAAAAAAGAGAAAAAAGAAACACAAGATGTTTGTGTGCTGTTGCATAATGTGTGATGCTCTGTGACTTGTACAGGGTGGCGCAGGTCAAGTGTTAAGCATAAGCAAAGCGGCAATAGCGAATCAGAATAACCTGATCTCTTTTCCTCATTTTTGGGGGAATGACTCAGATTTATTCAGAGTTCCTTCCTCTTTTTGGCCTCGACCACAGCCTCAACTCATCAGGAGAAGCGAGACCCCAAAGCTCTGTTATTCATGTGAATAAACAGCAAATCTGAAATACGTAGGAAAACAATCAAATAACTTTGAGTGGCGCACTTACCTCATTGTAAGTATGCCATTTTAGGCGAAGAATTTTACGATATTTTATCTTCTACTGCAAATTTCGTAATCATATTCATTCACAGCCTTTTTTCTTGACTCTCCATTTTCATCTATACGTCTATATTTATCTGCTACATCTTTAAAATCAAAGTTTTCCGTCACAAGATGCACTTGTAACTGATATTTTTACTCCGCCGCCCAGGTCTTCTCATTCCTACTTTGCCGATGTTTAACACGTGACCTGGGCCACCCTGTGCAATCTACCTGGATGTCTACCTACGAGCATGCTTCTTCTCTCAGGGTGTTGCGCTCCAGTTTACGTATGAAATATGGTACCTGGAGTAATACTCAGCGGAATACCCCGTGTATGTAATTTTTCCCCTTGTCTGCTGCGAAAACTGCGTAAAATTCTGCTAATGGAATTCTCTCAAACTGAATTCAAAACAAAGAAAGTGGAGAGAGAGAGAGAGAGAGAGAGAGAGAGGAGAATTCTGCACTTTTAAAAAAGTTCCACCCAAGCAACAACATGACAGAGGTTCTTGCGCGTGCTGAGAATATCAATCAGGCCAAGGAGAGAAGTTATTGGGGGGGGGGGGGATTTGAACAATGTCGGCCAGAGCTGGCGCTGAAAATTGTTTAATTATTTGCAATTTCTGACCCTCCACACCAAAAAACTCTTGTTCTGGGTGGACAAATGAACGACAACTCACCGGATCACGAACCTTTTTTTACTCCTCCCATAACTTCATGTTGTTGTTGTCGTTGTTGCTGTTGCTGTCGGCGACGGCGACGACGACGACGTCGTCGTCATGCATAACTTCTCCCTGTTACCCTGCGCTTCGTGTCGATCGATAGCATGGGTAGCTGTGAGTTAAGTAGAAGCTGCAGTTGTTACCCCGGCTAAGGCGCCGGCAAACTCAACAGGTATCTTTTGCTGGTACCTGTTAACTCCCCCCTCCGGACGACGCAGGCTGGCTCGTGCGCCGGAGATATAACTATGAAGTGGTAGAGTTCTTTTTTCAAAATCGAGTTTCGAAAACAAAGCGAAGAAATTCGAGTTTCACCCTCTGCGAACTCGGGTGAAAAGTTCTGCATGCTGTCGGTGACTTTGGTCATATAAGAAGGGTGTGTAAGATATATCCAATATGCATGATCCCAGCATCGTGCAAGCACCAATGTAGACTACGTAAGACGGATCTTTTAAGGTAGACTGTGCCCTATTTGTTGCCAGAATCCATTCTAGTCCGATGAAATGGAGAAGTAATCAGCTTTGTGGTCTGCCTCCAAAGTGACATAAGAATGTTTGGCCAACATTTCATATTAGGCCTGCTTAGTTAATTCCGAATGAGACTGAAAACAACGTGTGTTTCCCTCTGCTTCCAAATCTGAACACCTTGTAAGTTCTGAGCTTATGTAGCTTTTTTGTACGAAAAAATTTGTTCTTAATCACACTTGACTTTATCTTCACCATTTGGCATTAGGGAACAAACCTGAGACCGACTCAGAAAATTCCAACATTTTCATACGTTGGTGTATATATTATGCAAATCTATTTCATTGCGTACGTGTAGATCATAGATATCTGTCATGTACGTACACCATCCCGTGCACATGCATTCATATATAACTTGGCACTTATCTCCTGCGTGCATCCACAATCCCACCTACAGTCCTTGCCGTAAGTGATTTCCACAGGCATAACTTCACCTCATATGCTGTACTCGAATCATTGAGGCGGAATTTTGATGTAAAATGTGTAATCTGTGACAAAATATTGTATACAGGGGTTCAATGTTGTGACTGCCTATTTTGATACTTCAGTGGTAGGTGTTGCCAGAGGTAGAGAGGAAGACCTGCCGAACAGGCTTGAAATTTAGTTTGAGGGGTGGGTTAAGTTTATACCGTATTTCTTCCATTAGAGCCCCAGGGGTCTCTTAAAAGACAAGAGAGCTCAAGGGGGGCTCTATAAAAGGACAAGGGTGCTCATGACGGGTCAATATGGGACAAGCGTTGCTCTGTACTAAAACTGCTCCAGATGGGAATGTTGATACCAGTTCATCCTTCATGTCACATGACCCAGGGGGGCTCAAATAGAAGGGGGGGGGGCTCTATTGAAAGACAGGGGTGCCCATGGTGGGGACTCTAATGGAAGAAATTTGGTATAATTGACTGAAATATTTCTTGGGGCTCCCACCTTCTAGGCCCCACGCCTGACGCCCGCAGAGGTCCCAAATGGATCCCTCTCATGGAACACAAGCACACCAAAAACATGTGTTCATGGGGAGAGGTGGTAAATGTTCCATGAGAACGCAATGCCTCAAAATGTAAAAGTGGCAGAACAGTCGATTCTCGATTTTATGATATTTTTTGGACCATATCGTAAAATTTATATTTCATTGAGTGATCTTACCATAGACAGACTCGAGAGAGGCGCACAAGCGTCGCGTGCCCCTGGCACACCGGACTTTTTCTGGCACAGCTGATTCCACACCGCGAAGTCCAACAGGGGGATCACTGGGGGTCGCCACGGCAGAGCTTGTATCCGTCTGATAGATGCAGTGTTTCCTTTGTGTCACCAAACCTTTACAGCCACTCCCCACTTATGCATGTCTTTTGCATACTTGCATGTCAAGGGGGATCAGTTTGAGTGTCCCAGAGGGGACCTGGGGGTGGGTGAGAGCCACCAGAAAATTTTCAGTCCATTTCACAAACCCCCAACACCTTCAAAAAGCTAAATTTTCAAGCCTCTTCGACATGCTTTGCCCTCCACCTTGCTAACTTTTGAGCATCCTAGCATCAAAGTAGACAGTCACAACATTGAACCCCTGCATGTCATATTGTGTCTAAGATCGGACTTACACAGTCCGAATCAAAACTCCACCCCAGCACGTTCCAGCACAGCTTATACAGTGAGGTCAGTCTTGCGGAAATTTCTTACGGCAAGCGCGGTACGTACATGCCACGTACTTTACCCTGATGTGTGTAGACTGCTCAATGACTGTAGATATTCCAGTGTACACGGGTGTGTGTGCGTGTCATACATACAGCCATACATGAGATGTCCCACACTCAAACGTACATGCACGTAAGCAGACTTGAATAAAACGTGGACTTGACTTTTGCAAATTCCTATGACTCGAGACCCAGGGAGATATGCAAACGCAGATTTGTTTCCAGAAATGCAAAAAAGGCCCCATTTGAGTCAGCCTTTCCAGATTCGCTATATGCAATATCATTGACTAGCGCAGGCAGTGACTTTCCAGGATGCAGAAAGCATTGACTGAGCGAGAGCTGAGGTCGGGAACCTCAGAGACGACCAGCAGAAAAGACTGTCTCACTCCAAAATGCTTGGAATATTTGCTGTCATGTTGACTTGACTCAGTCAGTTGAGGTCAACAAGTAGGCAAACAGTAGACACAAGCGAATTCAACGTCAAGGAGTACGTGGATACACAGGAAAAGGCTTCTCGGACCTTCGTCCGTTCAGCTCCGATGCACAGACGATATAATGTATGTATCACAGATAAAAAAGATGCCTTAACTAGATGGGTACATGCATAGATGTCTTCTCTTCATGCATATTTGCATGTAACTGCATAATGTAGGTAGACGGCATAATACACATCTCAGATACGAACACACTCACAGATCCAGCGAGCAAACCTTAAAAAGCCACAAATCTTCCGACTTTTCTCACCTCCTGTTCAAGTTGAGAGAATCCTTCTTGCATTGTCACTACGAGCACCTTGAAGAAAGAGAAAATAAAAGGAGTCATCAGTGAATAGAGTTGGGTGAATTCAATTTTAATTGTACTATGCATCCTAGAAAAGTTTGATCCAATACCATGAGAGGAGCAGCCTGTACGTGTAGCATCCTTCATGTAGATGACCACTTAATGTATCAGAAAGTTTTGCCTGGTCTCCATTTCTTGCTCCATTTAATTAATCGGATAAAGTTGCAAGTCACTGCTTATTGTGGCAGGTATCAAATTGCTGCAAGCCTCAGGTTTGAGTGTTGTTGCCATGTGAATTATTTTGAAATCCTTGGGGACCATTCTTTAATTGACTTGGAGAGGGTCCCTCAAAAGGCTGATGAAATGACATTAAAATGACCTATTTTGACATCCCTTGCATCAGCTGTTCATCTTTTCAAAGCTCTGCCAGGTTTTTATCACCCTTGCAGCTGTCCTTCTGACCTCATGGTTGTCTGGGGAGGTTTCAGAAACGATTCTCGGCTTATTGTAGAACACCACTTTCATGCAGCAGAAGCTGTTGGTCAAAAGTTGCTCCAATTTAGCAGGTACCAACTTTGTACTTATTAAGTACAAAATTGACAAGTTTTCCGTAAGTATGAATGTGACATCAACAGCTGATTTCTAGACAGTTACAGGTTGATGGTTAAATCTTTGGCATTTGCGACAATATTAACTCTTGACTTGTCAGGAGTGAACATTAGTAGGTTTCAGCAGAGTGGCGTGGATTACTGAAAAATCTCATGAAATGCAGGTAGCACTGGTTGTTTCAAAATTACAAGTGTTGTTGGTATCCCAGGATGTGCAGGTAAATGCAGCTATATGATATGCATTAGTATTTCAATGACTCATGAACGCAGTTGTGCTATTGTTGTGCAATTGCAATTTTTGTAACCCAGACTACAGCGTCAATCTAATACAAGATTTCGAAAGAAAGTTTTATACGGGGCTGATGCGGTGCAAACTCGAATTGGAAACTCGATTTTTTGACCCAAAACTCCCACTCGAATTCGAAACACGACCACTTTAACCAAAGTGCGAACTCGAATTTTTGAACATTCGAGCATTTCTCAAGCAAACACTGCTACGACCCGTACTATGGTGCTGCGCTACTGTGCCGCCACTGCTACCACCACTGCACAGGTGTTGGAACGTCATGTTTGCTACGCGCTTGACTCAGTCATTTGTATAATTGCGCCCAAGGTTCTGTCTGCTGCTGCTCAGCAGGGAGTGAGACCGATGGATGGATGGACGGTTTCGTGCCACTCCTCGTCAGGTACAGCAGTAATTGAGCCATGACAACTGATGTTGACTGATGAACATATTGGGACGATCTCATCAACGTGCAACGACCTACGCACATGCATGTTGTAGGGATCTTGACAACGTTGGCCATGGCAAAACTGCTACATTCGACCATGCCTCTTATGTTATGCTGAAACTCTTGTACTTGTTCAGGCCCAATTTGCCCAACTTCTGCTTCAAGTTGTATCTTTCTCAGATGGGATTTTTGAAACCTAATGTGAATTGGTAGAACTCCAATGTGAAGATGACAAAAACAAGAGGTCTTTGAGTACAGT
>JAAUXU010050870.1_pt1 | contig 22053 bp, 19 predicted proteins | sample 7278151 | NCBI WGS metagenome assembly JAAUXU01 (sample SAMN14350113, study PRJNA611818) | marine sediment metagenome | isolation source: surface marine sediment (1.8m) | place: French Polynesia: Moorea | collected 2018-08 | reverse complement strand
GGGGGAGGCAACAAATGGCCGGGAGCTTTCCTTTTCTTTTCTTTATTTCTCTCTCCTCCCGGACTGATCGGATGAAATATGAACGCGGGAGAAGCTTCGGAGTGCCCCCTGATGTCCGCAGTGGCGTTGGCGGCACTCCGAAGCTTCTCCCGCGTTCATATTTCATCCGATCAGTCCGGGAGGAGAGAGAAATAAAGAAAAGAAAAGGAAAGCTCCCGGCCATTTGTTGCCTCCCCCACCCTTTCCTTGGCCAGCTGCGACGTCAAGGAGCGTCAGTACAGCACTTTGCAGCCCTTCCCCCCGCCCACAGAGGTTGCCTCTGCCCGAGGTTCCTGCTGACGTTTGCCAGCTGCCACTGGGGTTCAAGGTTGTGCAGAGAAAAGATGCAGCGCCTGAGCTGTACCGTCGAGTAGAGCTTGGTGATCTAGAACTTCGTCATCCTCATAGCCGTGGAGCTCGGAGCAAATTGACCAAACCCAGCTGGAAGGCTGCAGCTGAAGAGTCGGCGCTTGCGAGATCAATATGTGGACATCAGTCAGAAGTGCACCCAACTCTCTGCAAGATTCTGATCGATCTCACGCTTTCTACACTAGTCGTTCATGCAGAATCGTCGCATGACGAGATTTCCTCGGTATCTGCTCAGGCAGCAGGTTCGTCGCCGGCCACAGGGGGGCGCGGGCGTTCCCTCGACTTCCCTGCATATCTCCTCGTCGGCAAGACAAGTGCTCTTTCTGTCTCTCTTCTTCCCAAATCAGACGACACAACAAGATCTAAGTAGTAGTTGTCTCTCGAATTACAAAGATACCATGGCTTCGTCGTCGTCTTCCTTCCCCCTGGTGGGGTCTTTGCACGCCCTGGGACAGCACGTGCACGTGGCGGAGCCCGAGCGAGTGGAGAAGGTGCTCACTAAGCTGATCTCTGGTGGGGCGGACAAGTTGCAGTTGGTAGTGGACTTCGACAACACGCTCACTCGCGTTCACCGTGACGGACAGGCGCTGGATAACTCTTGGGGAGTGATGGAAAATTCGCCACTGCTGCCTGCTGATTACACGGGGCGCTGTCAAGCCCTCAAAAACAAGTACATACCCATCGAGATCGACCCCCACCTCAGCGTGGAGGCAAAGGTGCCGCACATTGTGGAGTGGTACACCAAAGGAAATGAGCTGCTCCAAAGCTGCAAGGTGAACCGGAATATGTTCCCGGATATGGTGCGAGCCTCCAACGTGGAGCTCAGAGAGGGGACCAACGGGATGTTGGATAAGTTGCAGAAAGCCTCTGTGCCTGTACTCGTCCTGTCTGCCGGGTTGGGCGATCTCTTGGTCGAAGTCCTGAAGCAGAAGAAGGCGCTTTCCGACAACGTCAAGGTAGTCTCCAACTTCATGACTTTCGACGATGATGGTGTCGTTTCTGGCATCGACGGCGAGATGATCCACACGTATAACAAGAATGAGAATGCCATTCACGATTCGCCGTACTTCAAGAAGATCGAGCATAGACACAACATCATTCTTTTGGGTGACAGCGAAGGCGACCTTCACATGGCCGACGGCGTCGAGGCTGTGGAGGCCATTCTTAAAGTGGGTTTCCTGAACAATAACATCGAGAAGAAGTTGGGCGATTATGAAAAGTTGTTCGACGTCGTCCTTGTCGACGACCAGACCATGAGTGTCCCGAGCAAGCTGGTGGATCAGATTTTGAGAGACCAGATGGTCGCCAATGTGGCAATATGATGCTGTAGTTGTATGATGATGATGATGAACTGGTTCCTGTGCAAGTTGATGTGTGCGCACGTTGTGTTGAAGCTCAGCAAAAGAAATACAAGGTAAAACTCATCGATTACTAAAAACCGGAATGCTAGTTAAGTTATTCAGACACCTGGAGTAGGAAAGGTGAGGAGGGAGCAGGAGCCGTTCAGGAAGCAGGTTGAGCCAATCTTGTCCCTCTTCCGCAGGGCAGACGTACTACGTCAACCAATACACGAAGCAGTCTCAGTGGGACCGTCCGACCAAGCCCGCTGAGAACAGTTCCGGCGACAGCGAGACCGTGCAGGCCAGTCATCTGCTGGTCAAGCACAAGGACTCTAGGAGGCCAAGTTCATGGAGGGAGGAGAATATCACGAGGACCAAAGAAGAGGCGTTGGAACTACTGAAAGGTACTACATGTTGTTCCTGACACATCGGCCGGCTCGCAACCTCATGCTCTCCTTTCGCAGGGTACCGTGAAGAAATCGTGTCCGGCAAGGCCAAGTTCGAGGATCTCGCGTCCAAGTACTCCGACTGCTCATCGGCCAAGCGCGGCGGGGACTTGGGTCCCTTCGGCAAGGGACAAATGCAGGTGAGTTTGGGCCTCACGCTATGGTTGTGCGGGTTGACTTTGGCACATTCTACCACCTCTTCTTGTGCCTCTGCATTGCAGAAACCATTCGAAGAGGTGGCCTTCGCCCTGAACGTGGGCGAGATCAGTGAGGCCGTCATCACGGAGTCGGGCGTGCACATCATCCTCAGGACACGCTAACGCCGGGAGGAAGACAGGACAGGTCGACTACACGTGATAAGAAGAGGTCAACACACCTCAAATATGAAATAAAACGAACTTCATTCCTTACTTACACGTACTTCATGGATGTCAGGTTGCTATGGAGGAAGTTCCTCTTGAGATATTGATGTTATCAGCCTGTATTTCTGTACCGTGCAAGATTCTTACATCAATTCTTTTCTCAGTGGATAATGAAAATGACTGGATTTTTGCGTTCAGGCTAGAAATAAAGATTCATGCATGTGCCCAGTTTTTTTTTTTTTTTTTTTTTTTTTTTAGAAAAAGACAGTGGTTGCTCTCAGTTTCCGACGATTGTCAAAGGCGTCCGTTCAGGACCGTCGATCAAGAGTACGACGAATACGTCGTCAGCAGTGCGTGAGGGTAGAGGGGGCAGAAAGTAGTGTTCAAGTCGGTCCTTGTTTCTTCCCCTACCTCCTCAGCACCACCATGAGACTGGGCAAGCTCAACGAGTGCTTTTTTGGCTCGGGGCCAAAGACGGAGTTGGGTAATCCACTTCATAGACAGTGTATATATATATATATGTGTGTGTGCGCAGTCTACGACGTTGTAATTGAAGTCCGATACAATGACTGTAGATTAGAGGATGGTGCTTTTTCTCTTAATGCCTAGGAATGTTATCTGCTTTTTCGTATATTGATAGTTGTAACGAAAGCTGCCTGAAAGTGAGAGCAAGTTTCGAATGAAAGGAAAGCTCTCGTCCGTCTCACCCCTCTCACTTTTATTCCATCTCCAGCCGCACCCACAAAAAGTATCCTGAGCATCTTTTTCTCTCGCTCAGTCTCAACTTGGCATTGTCCAGACGAGGAGAGGTGGCTGATTTCTGCACATCAAAAAATGTCGTCAGCGACCACTGAGACTGGAGACAAATCCAAGGCGGAGTTGACCTCCGACGTGGAGACCGAGCTGGGGACCATGTTCATCCTCGACCTCATGAGGCAAAAGCGCGAGAAGATCATGAGGCTGAAAAAGGATGAGCTGATCAACGAGATGGCCAAGAAGCAGAGGGAGAAGATGGCGCAGGTATAAAACGTTGGTCAGCAATCTTTTCAGTCACGCTGTGAATTGCTTTAGCTGGGTGCAATATTACTGTGCCACGCACTGTGGCAGGCCACGAATCCAACCGTTGAGCAATCAAGTATGACTTAGCTTTGTGTGGGGTACTGATGCTAATCATGGGCAGTAAATGACGTTCATTAAAGGCACGAGAGGGTAATTACGTCTGCGACGGCACCGGCTTCAGGGGAGTCCAGCAGATCTTGGACAGCGCGGACAAGAGCAAACCACTTCCATGGAGAAGAAGAAGAGAGAACTGAGGATTACAGAAGAAAGGATCGATTATTTGCTCAAACCTCACTTTCATTAGCCGGAAGCTCGCGTATATCAAGAGTATTTTTCTATCACAAGCATGAAATATAAAACATCCATCCACCGTATCGCATTGTGCTGGCACATGCTAAAGCGTCCATCAGTAGTGCGATCATTTAAAGAAGATGAGTCGTTGGACGAAATTAATGAGTTAATTAGGGGGAAATTTACAAGTTTACCATCCCCGCAACTACTCTGTCACGGTGAACATCATCAGTCACTCCATTGTCGCCGCTGGCGTGCCTGAAGGTCAACGTGCCAACTGCTTCGTACTCACTGACATTTCCGGTCTTGTTCTCCATCGTGCCAGTCCTGATCACGTCGAAGTCTTGCTTTGTTGACTCTGCACACCAGCTCCCAGAAAGGGTTGACACAAATTGTGCAGAGACCCACTTCTAAGGACACCTCTGGTGAAGACCAGGTTGCGAATGCGACAAATTTGTCGCTGGCTTACGTGTTACACGTTGGCAAATAGCAGTGTCGACTGACTGACCTTGCTTGTCATGCATTCACCTCTCTCCTTGGCCTCAAAACAGGCCGTTCGTTGTCAACACATGTCTGTCATGCAAGCGAGCATGCATTTTTAAGAAACAGGCCCTGCTGGGCCTGGCCTGGCAAAGGCCTCTTAAGACATTGCAGGGTTCAATGCACCATCGATTTAGGTCCTCTTGCCTAAGTTAGGTCTGACCTAGATTCTTCCAAGGACGTTTTCATCTATTTTTCACTGACGCACCTTAGTACAAAAGTTTCGGTTAGGCAGGAAAACTGTTTAAAAGCAACACTCTCAACCATGGAACTGAAGTAGGTCAGAGTGGGGCGAGTAAGAGATACATTTAATGTGACTAAGGACATCAACTATAAAGACACATTCGCATTTCAATACATTTTGGAGTTACATAAATCCAACTCTGATTTATAGTATTACATCAAGTTAATTTTGGTACCAACTGAATGGACCTTGAAATTTTAGATCTTAAAATTAAAGGTTTTCATTTCTAGCTGTCTCATTTTTTGTCGCAACTTTATGACGGTTTCTTTTTTCTTGATTTTTCAATTTCTGCTGCATCTCTATTATCAAACTTTTGGTCCTCAATGGGCCATTCAAGGTTTTTGTCTCACTTTCGTTGGCTTTTTCCCAAAATTCCGAGGTCTTACCATACTGGAATTGGGCTAGGTCATGAAATAAAATTTTTGACATTTTTGACCCAGTGATTCCTAGGTTTGTTACCTAACGCCAAATAGTGAAGACGTCGTCAAAGGATTGATAGTTTCTACGTCCTCCAGTTCTGCGGTGCCAAAGTCTTGGTCCATAAAGCAACAGCGGAGGGGACCCAAAGAATGATTATTTCTTTATTCTGTTTAAGTAGGACGTCTTCAAGTGGGAGTCTTGCACCAAATACAGCAGGCAGGAAGAGATTTAAAAAAATGACCTGGTCTATTTGCAATATAAAGACTTGGGAGGCAAAAATGTACAAACGTTTTCCAGAGGCGCCATTAATAATGGTACCAGAGCCCTTAAATCCTGAGGGGTCCACATGTACACTGTGACCAAGTTTATGTCCAAAGCAGTGAGAAGGTTGGCAACACTTGAACAGTGCAATGTGGACCGACAACAGTGTACAAGTGGAAGTGGAGCCCCCAGTACGAGGCTCAAACACTTCATCTATTCCCCGGCAAAGTTTGTTTGCTTCTGCGTCATGGATGCATTTCCAAAGATGTGCACCGAACGAGAGAAAAGGGACTTTAAAACCCACTTTGCAACCTGAGTGTCGATTTTTGCGGAGGCAGAACTCGCATCTGCCCGTGCAAACGCGGCCTTTATGGTACTGGCACGAACGCAGGCCGCAAATGAGGCTCTTGAATAAACGATTGAGTCGGCTGCCTTTCAAATAAGTGTTGTTTGAACAGAGAATGTAGGACTCTTAGTGGGTGCGGAAGGGAGAAAATGGAACGAGGTCGACGTCGGCGGCCCGACAATTTTTGTGTATCTCCTTGGAAAAGAAGTAGAGGAAAGAAAATAAAAAATTCACTCTGTTCAATCCAGGTTTTTCAGTCGAACCCTGGAGGATGTTTGAGATGTGAGACAGTCAGAAGTCAAATCTTATTCGCTCTGGACTCATTTGATATTTGAACGTCGTTGTTCTCCGACGAGACAGAGGAGCTTGAAAGGATTCCTCATCAGTCGTAAATCCTAACTTCACTGGGCCGAAAGCAGAGATGACTCTTTAGAGAAAAGTGAGTCATTACTTAAAGGTCAATAAGCGGAATCTCAGGCAAAGTCCTCAATAAATGGGATGACAGCTTAAAAAAAAAAATTGAAAATTCGATAATAAGCATCGAAAAGTCAAGAAAGGAGTGGGATTTTGAGGGGAAAAAATGTGACAACATTACCTGAAATGCTATTTTCGTCCCTACTTGGCTAAAATTCCTCCTCTGATGTGAATGAGCTTTATTCGTTAGTTTACCCCAACTGTGTCACTGAGATCGTCATCAGTCACTCCATTGTCTCCACTGGCATGTCTGAAGGCTGAGAGTTCCGTGCAGTCACTGACATTTCCGGTATTGTTCTCCATCGTGCCGGCTCTGATCACGTTGAAAGTCTGCTCCTTTACTCAGAAGTAAAGGGTTTAACCGAGATAGCGAGGAAGCAGCTGGGCAGCCAACGATCCTGTCATGAGGTTGCTCTTGTGTCGAGGAGTTCCACTGTACAGCGGGCGCCGAGAATAATGCTTCGTACGCTAGAAGGGAGCTCTTTCTTAATGGTGTGTTCATAAAGTCTTTGATTCGAGCATTGTTACCATTCTTAGACATAGTCAAGACTGAGACGCTTTGCTGCAATCCCACGTAAAGTCATATTCTTTAACGTATGTATGAAGCCACCACAAGTACAGAGTCGCACTGAGATTTCTCCAAGTCGACCATCCACGCGTCAGGTGAGACGACACGACCACGAGCTGGTGCGTCAGCAACAGGGTGTGCACGGTCGAGTAGGTCTACGCCAGCTGGTCGTTTCTCCCCCTTGTTCTTGTCGCGCTTCTCCCACAGCTTCTCCTGGCTGCAGTTTCACTGCTAACAGTTGTATTCGTCTTTTCTCTCTTTTCTTGCTCGATCAAGAGATGTCATCAAGCGATTTCTTCTTCTTCTTCTTCCTCCTCCTGCTCGACTCGTATGCGTTTTTTTCTTCCCGCCCTCCTCCTCCTCCTCCTCCGTCGCGCACCCGCCCGCTCCCACCGTGTAAGGCCCCCGTGAGGCCTCCTCGGGCCTCCTTCGCGCTCCTCTTGTCTTTTCAGTCTGCCGACAGCGGGCCAAAGGTGAAGTTGTGACTCCGTGGAAGAAATCGACCGTATCAACCACACAGGTCTTGTCTGAAGGGCTTTTCGAAGAAGTGGAGGGGAGGGGGAAAAAAATCTTCCTCTACTTTTTTTTTTTTCGCAATTTTCTGCAAACGTTTACCTGTCACACATCTGTCGGTCCTTGCTAAAGCTGCACATTTCGCACTAATTGCGCCCAGCCTTGAGGGAAAAAGATCACTCACAGAAGAGGAAGAAGAAGAAGAAGACATTTTCAAGTAAGTAAACAAGTTTCACAACGATGACCGATGATGGAGTTGGGCCAAGGGAATTTTGAAACCCGGAGAAGAAGCAGCCCATGAATCACAGGAACTTTGCTGACCCCGAGACTTTCCGCGGACAGAATCTCGGAGGGGGGAAATGTGACCTGACTTTGGTCACCGCAGACACGTCAATGAGGGCCTGAGACACGTTAATGAGGGCCTAATGACGCTCTTAACAGCCTCATGAGGACTCGGATGGTGAAAGTGAAACACGTGCTTAAAGAGAGAAGCTAAGACTTGACCCGCGAGCCAGAGACCAGAGCAACAAGGCTGATCAAAGTCGTCTCTTGGTGTGGAGAAAACCAACTTCCGGGAAATGTGAGTGCACCTTTTTTTGTTATGTTGTTCTGCTTGGCCGGCGGGGTCGACCGCAATTGGCGCAGCAGGTCCAAAGGTTTTTGGAGCAAACCCAAGCAGGTTCTGACGCAGAGGTTCCACTACGTCCTGCTGCCCCAGTGGAACCCCTGTATCAGTATGAAATTGCTGCTCATTTCATTCACATGTAACAAAGGTCCCACTCTGTGGGTGCACGATTCAAGGGTGCCACTTTGTGAGTGTGAGAGTCACAGTTTCCACTTTATAAGTACTTTCAATGCAGTGAGTGAAGCTCTGGACAGCAGTAAACATTTTAGCATGAGCCCATACAATTGAGTCAATCTTTATGTACAATAGACTTTCCCCAGGCGACCAAGTAGTTTACAATTGAGTCAATCTTTATGTACAGTAGACTTTCCCCAGGTGACCAAGTAGTTTACTTTACAACACAAATGTAGCCAAACTTTGCAAACGGTTAACTACAGAGTGCACTGGGCAAGGGTCAAAGGTCCCACTCCACAAGAATCTTATTGTACTCTGCTGCAAAGAAATTGCACTCCATAAGTGAAGGAATCCACGCCGATTCCTGTACAGTGCTGCCCGCTTACAACGACACCCAGCTACAGTGGTACCCGACATCCCAGCAGTTGGGTTAGATTGGGCCACAAAAAAGTCCAGGGCAGGAAGTCTTGAAACTTAGGCGTAAGACTCTTTTATAAGTCTTCCTGCTTGCCAGATTGGTCCTGTTCGGGGCCAGAAATTCAAATTTGGCTCTTTTTGAACATGCTTGGCCAGAGGAATTTTCAAATTTAAGTAGTGTTTTTAGTGTTAGTCTATTTTAAAAAGTCCCTGTTTATTAAATTGGCCACTTTACACTGAAGTTGGCCATTTTCGTCACCGGCTGCTACCTGGCTACAATGTCTTATGTCTCCTTTGGCATTCCAATTCAGCACATGTCATAGGTATTCTTAAGGTAGACCCCGGAAAAAAAATCCGTTGTTTTCGATGTTGGTCACCTATGACTTGCAAACTCCTGCCAGAACAAAGTGAAGCTTTGGATCCGGCAAAAAAAGGCTGAAAAAGCAGGCAAAGAAGGTAGAAAGTGTTGTCATCAGCGGAGGAATTGTGTTTAGGGAGCTATTTCTATGATAAAAAAGATGTCACTATAAGCGGAGAACACTGTAAGAAAGGTTCCACAATTGATACTAGTGGTGCAAACTCACCGTTCTGCATAGGGCTGAATGGTGCATGAATCATGATGAAAAGGGGGGGGGGAAGAGTTTGATCAAGCTCGACCCATATTTGTGGCTCCCACAAACGAACGCTCAAAAGTGCCCATCTTCTTCTTCAACCCTTGTCTTGACTGACTCCCCTCAGCTGTCAGGAACAGCAATGCCAACATGTTGTTGTTGTTGTTGTTGTTGCTGCTGCTGCTGCTGCTGCCGCTGCCTCAACCACTGCTGGCTCTGCAGTCTGTGTCACTGAGTACAAAATGTTTTTACTAATAAGAGACTCTAAGAGAGATTCCAAATCAAAGAGAGAAGACGACGCCCACACAGAGGGAGAAAAGCCGTTATTTCCACGCACTACGATCATATCTTGCGCCGGAAGAAATCTCTTAACTCCTATAGCATTTGACTTATGCAATATTTTTGCAGGAGAGGAAATTTATACGACTGAAGAGCGGTCATATAATACGCATAGGATTTTTTTTTTGATGACGGGAACCTAAGAGCTCTTTTAAGCACAGCTGTTGCGCCATAAAAGCAATTTCTTTTGGTCGATTTTTTTTTCATCTCATGAAATGAAGACATGTAGGATATGCTTATAACTATCGCCTACGTAAGGCTGAAGACGCGCAACTGTTTTTTAATGCTTGTGCGCCATTATTAACAGAGGAGAAATAAGCCAGAGTAACTTGTAGAATGTTTGATTTGGTGTAATATAGGCCATCAACTAGGGGTCGGGAAAAAGTCCTGTACAAGGGCTATTGGTTTCTCTTAATCTATAGGGTTACCAATACCCAAAAACAAACAAAAAAGCCTAAATGACTATGCTGTAGTTGAAATAAGTAATTGCTGATACAGCCTGTTCAAGATGCTTGGGATGCTCCGCACAGATGCTTCACGCAGAACCTCGTCCAACACATTTAAGGCCTATTTTCCCTCACAGGGGCAAAGTATGACTTGATTGGCAGTATCTTGGTTTTAGTGCCAGGGACTTGACTCCCTCCTACAGCTATAAAATTGGCTTGCAGAAATTTTTAGCAGAACACTTGGTTTACTGTACACGAGGACTGGACGTGCAGGCCAATTTTGGTGAAGAAAATTTGACCTCATTTTTTGGGCCCATTAAGATAGGCCTTAACCATCTGAGCTTAGTTTTAAGACGCCTCATTTCGAAATTTTCTCTGCTAAATAGGGCACTTAGAGCAAAACGGATAAAATAATTGTGTAGTATCCTTGCCTAAAATTTGGCTTCATCTAGCAACTCCTATTCACCACTAATATGTGGCTTCCGTCCTGGTTTTAAGAGACCAGGGACAAGTTCACTTGGAAGCTGTCAGGCAGCTGACTCAAGTCGAAGAACTTCTCGATGTATCCAGTGGGACCTCCTATTGTGGTAGAAGAACAGCCTCTTTAGGCTGAGAAGACGCACTTTTAGGCAGGCGTCAACGCAATTCCATTGGGTTGGCTGCTATGTATTTGTGCACAAATCTTCAAAGCCTCGGTGGGCCTCAGAGCCTCAAGCCCTTCTATTGTATGTTTGTCATCATGCGATACAAACGGTGAGGTCAAGACTTAAGGGCTTTGTCCGAGGCACAAACATAACAGCTACAATCGATCAAAGATACTGTGCAGCTCGAACTAGAAGGTAACTAAAAATCTTCATTTGACTCTAAACTGTTGTAAATAAAGTTTCCCCCACCCCCGAGAAAAACCACCAGCGGACTCCGTCATGCGCCAAAGAGTCTTGTTGTTCCCCAGTGATCGATTGCAAAAGTCAACCCTGTCCCAACTTGGACATTCAGCTGAGTCGAGTCGACTTCGCTCCAAGGATGACTCAAGTCCTCATTGTTGCTCGTTGTCTGGCCGAGCAGCAACGCTGTGAGTCGAGACTGCCTGGAATTCCTTTTCACCGCAAAAACGCAGAAAGGGTTAAAGTGGGCATGAGGACAGCAGGAGAAAGCGAACGACTTCCAATACTCCTTTTTGCTCGTTCTTTCTCTCTCCGCCGACTGCACGAACACCGAGACGCGCGTGTGTCACGGTTACGTGCGAGGCTTTGAAAATTCATCTGTTATCCTTCCCCGCACTTTTCGGAGCTGCCTCGCACTGCAGGGGAGGGCCGGGCGCGGGAGGAAGGCAGGGAGGCCTGCAGGAAGATGGCCCCGATTTAACGGGCCCGACCACGTCGTCCTCCTTCAAGGTCGCGGGCGTCGGCGCCGTCGTGGCTGCCAGCGAAGAAGCATCTCTCACAACTCGACCTGGGGGCAGAGAGAAAAATTTTACTTTCAACTTCTTGAAGAATCTCGAAGATTTCCGAAGCTCTGCCAAGAACTTTTTTCTGCAAGACATGTGTGTTTGCGTACCTTTGTAATAATGCAGTGGAAACTCTCAGCTTGAAGGATTTGAATCTTGTTCTCAGGTTATTCTCGTGTACCTAATTTACATGGAAAGAAATGAGCCACTTCATCTTAAAGAGAGCTTCTACTGCATGGACGTACAGGGAGGCCCAAGTTATGAAGAACTTCACGTTCAAAAGCATATGTGTAGGAGGAAAAACTTGTACATGACATACAAGTGTGCATTTCTGCACGCAAAATCACCACACATTCCTATGGAAAGTTAGTTTGCTTTTGTGTCGTGAGGCTTGTGCAACAGTTAAATACAATCTTTTTTTTTAAACGAAGAAGAAAAATAGTTACTGCACATTCTAGAAAATCGTGGAAAAATCGTCCCTCACCTCCTAAACTCGTTCAAAAAAAGGTCACTGCTGCACTGGACGGAAAATTGCGATCGTACTTCGCAATTTGGGCCCCACTGTCCAGCATTTATCATACACATAAGATATATATATACATAAAGATATCATACATAAAGATCTCTGATGAAAGATTCGGTTCCTTTAAGGAGATCATACTTATGGACCTACTTTGCATAGAAAGAAGTGAGCAATTTTATAGAGAGGATTTCAGAGACGTTCTGCTGTGCACATCAGAGCACAAAGAGCAGTCAGGGACCATTGATCAGCTCATTTCCATGGACTTGGGCCAGTTTTACTGCCACTGACAATGTTCTACTGCACACTGTCAGCTTGGCTCACACTGTCTTCTCCGTTCATTCATAATACCAATGTCAAGGCAACGATTTGACATAGCCCGATGATTTTGTCCTGATTCATTCATCTTATACTTTTTGGTGCTTTTTGTGGCAAAAATCCTTCTGCGCTGAATTTATCCTCCTTGTGATTTCACTTTTCACTTCCATCGTACGTGCGTGTGTATTTCTCCCTCGTTCTCCGTACACACCTGGTGCAGCCCGCACTTCACCGCAAACCTGCTCTACCTGCGTCGACGTAACCATCGTGGCAACTGATGAGTAGATGCTGCAGGAGACATTATCGTTGTTATTATGTCATTAAGTTGTTTTGCTCCGGCTACAACACGTTCACAATCAATTATCTGGCACACCTGTGCGTGGGAGTTCACGGGGGATGGATGGAACTAACCTGACCTTTGCCCCATGCAGGTATGTACGAAGTTCTTTGTCCTCCTGCCTTCAACATTTTCTGTTCTTAGAAAACAAAAAAACGCACTATTTTTTTTGAACTCGTGACACTTCTTTTTCATGACGCATTGCATCTTGTGCGTACGCCCCCGATGCAGTGGATGCATTCGACACGAATGCACGGGCAGGACGGGGGGGGGGGACAACGGCGGGAGTGTCTTTATATGCAAGAATTTGCGTCACGTCATTCTCTGCACCGGGCATACAGGGTGACCCAAGCAATTCTGCTACAGTGGTTCTTTTTGACGAGACTTCTTCTTGACGAAATGTTGACATTGAGTCAGTCCACACATGCCCAGTCCTCAGTGGTGGTGGAGCCGGACCCGGGGGTGGTCTTTTGCGCTCTTCTGGAGCGTGTCACTGAGACCAAGTAGTCACAATGGTCAATTGTGACGGTATCGAATGATCGTGACTAAGTCGAACATGCGTGTCAGGTTGCCAGGTGCGGGCTGAAAAGTCATGGCATCAAAAAAACACAGTAGAATTAATCACTTATCATTGAAATCAAAGTATTAGAGAATTTTTTAGGTATTAATCGGTGTCCATGGAGTTGGATCAAGTTGGCCGATTCCTCAATGGGCCCCAAAGTGTCCTTTGACCTGTGATGCACCAGATGCATATGGTCGACCCACTCCAATAGCGACTGCACAGTCAATCCCGAACATTCCTTCGTTCAACTCATTGGACACCCTGTACGAAGCGCCGTAAAAGCCTGCCTTAAAGTGCCTGGTTCTGGGCCCTGCTCAAAGCCTCTTCAGTTTCTCTCAATGAAGTCGACTTTTATGATGAGCATGAACGAAGGAGAAGGAGAAAAAGATTGCTGAGATCCTTTAGCGCGTATTCACACACGACAAAAGAAGTGCGAGCGCATGAGAAGGTCTTTAAGGTCACATTCGCACGAGCACAAAACCGTTGGACGATCAAGGCTGCGGGCGAGAACTTTTTCTCTCCAACTCTCAGGCATGCAGATTGGAAGAAAAATCACTTTCCCATGATGGACTGGACGACCGACGTCCTTGTCATGCACGCGTTTGGCGCGGTCGCGGCCTGGCAAATGGGCAGAGATTGCACTTGGATCAATCTTCATTCTCATAAATCTACTTTTATTTCTGGTTCTAAAAGTATTCTTAGAAATGTTTTCATTCCGTAAAAAGCTTCATAATGGACTTAGCAGCATGAATGCAGCATCGCTGCGAAATTCTTTCCTGTCGTCATAATAACAGTTGCAACTTTCAACGCTCCTCCTTGATGTTCGCTTGCTTCAGCGTCTTCCCAGTGATGCTTCCTTGCCTCAACATCTTCCCAGTGATGTTGTGTTTTTTATTTAGGTGATCCATCAAGTAGCGCTTGTTCTTCTTGACCTCGCTGCACAGCTCGCACACTTGCTTGGGCTGTGACTCGTGGAACTCCTTGTAGTGCGTTCGAGCACTTCTGATTTGGGTGAACTGCTTGCTGCAAATCGAGCACTGGCCACGGCCGCCCCCCAGGTCCAAGACCTTGGGGACATTCAAGTTAGGAGTCTCGATAAGGCTGGAGTCGTCGCTACCGGCGTCCATCAACGTGTAGTTCTTAGTAGGTGTGGCGACTTCGATCCCTAGGGCCTCGGCAGCGGCTTCGAACTCATTGACGTCATGGTGCTCCAGCTCGACCTCGCCGTCATAAATTAAGGTTAGGAGCGCTGACACGATCTTCGCCTTCACGTTGGGCAGGCTCACCATGCTGCAGTCCGCGGACTCCTGCAGCATCGTCATAAGGACGGGGGAAGAAGCGGCGAGGACGATGCGGTGGGCGTATAGTCGGAAGTTCTTTTCATGATCTCCGTCGTTCTGACAAACGATCTGCACGTCCTGAAACGTCTGCAGCTTGAGAGCGTTGGAGAGCACACTCTTGTGATGAGTGTACAAGTACCTGGCCGTCGAGTTCATGGCAGCGTGTGTGACCGGGTGGGGCTTCGGCTGAGCAACTGTGTCCCGAACAAGAGTGACTCGGACTCGAGGTAGGACTGGATGGAGCCGAGGCTCGACTCAAGGTAGGGCCAAGTCGAGCCTAGGCTCGGCTCGAGGAGGCTCGTAGTTCGAAGCAAAAAAAGCTCGGCTCGACATTTTTGGCCTCGATCCCGAGCCTAACGAGCTTGACAGGCCGAAATGGTTAGCTTATGGACGTCGACCTCGTTTTTTCCACGTACAGTTGATGTTCGTTTAGTCACAGTGTTTTAGCGAGCAGTAAAGTGTTGGCCAACCTGGAACTTTGACAAAGTTGAATGGTAACTACTGTATGTTGGACTATGTTATAGGCGATTTAGGCACTGAGTAGAAAGTGTCTGCTCAATGATTGGGCTCAAGCTCGTTTGAGGCTCGACTTTGGGTCCAGCTCATTCAAGGCTCGATATTTGGCTTGAAAGAGGCTCGAGCTCGTTCAAAGTTCGAGGCTCGACCAAGCCAGCCCTAACTCGAGGACGCGAGACTCGAGAGACTCGAGAGACTCGAGAGACTCGAGACTCAAGGTGAAATGATCGAATCGCGTCCAGCCTACACCTAGAGACAGCAGCAGCAACGAGTCAGATTTTGAGTATAATTCGAACTCGCCCAAGTGCAGGCTCGACACATCCCTAGTCGACTGGCAGCGACAGGTTGAAACCAACAGGTCGGTCGGCAGATCCTGTTGCTGACCAAAGTACTGGCCCTTGCGAGCAAGCCAGTACTGGGCGCCTGCCTGCCGGGTGGCGCGAAAGTCTTGGCGGTGAAGAAGTCCATGCTGAAGTCTGTCCCGAAGTCACTGCTGACGCGTCTCCAGCGACCAAGTTCTTCTTCTGACGTACCACGTTCGCCCTGAAGTGCGACCGCGGCTTCAGCGCCGTCGACTGCTGCTGCTCAGCCTGTCCATCTCGTGCACCCCCTTTCAGACTTCAATTCTTTAAAGCTTTTCCCCTAAAATCATAACGATACTGCACATGCGCACGTGATACTCAGCCGAACATACTTGAATGCACATCTTTGGGGACATGAAAAAGTGCATTTAACTGTAGTGTGCATTTGAAATGTACATTTCCTGTTGCAGCCTGTGGCATACAGCAAAAAGCCTGTAGAAAGGTAACTCGGGGATTCAAGGCCTACCTTGACATGCCAGTTTGATGTCACTTGACTTGGGCCTTCTTTTTCAGCTCATAAGTGAAAGATCAACACACACACAAGATTGCGCATTTAACCGCGTTCAAGCCCAATTTTCTGCGCCAAAAAAGCGCGGGGTTCTATGGTATGGGAAATCCGGGGATTTTGGGAGATCAACGCAATGTGCGATCAAGCGTGCTCGCCTGCACTTGAGCTCCCAAGTGCATTTGCGTTGCCGTTGCCTTGCATGAGAATATGGTAATCGTGATGGCCGCAACAACCTTGCAGATGCTACCGGCGAAGCCTCTAATTCCAAAACAGTCACGTTCAACTTTCTTGATTTCTCCTTCAATGCCAGCCACGACCGCACCGCCTGCTTCAGGTGCGCCGGCTGCGCGCTCAGCCACGTGTGCAGGGTGCACAAGGAGACGCCTGCATCAAGGCATTGATCGAGACAAGAGGAAAAAACCAGCCTTTCCCATTGCAATTACGGCAGGGACAACACAAGCGTATGCACGTCGATCACCTGGTCGGCCTTGTTCACTTTCGTCGCCGCCTCCTCCTTCCTCTTCTTGTCGTCCACGCTCGATGACGTCCTACTGTCATTTGTCGCCTGCTTTTTAGCCACCATTATTGCTATATTTTCACGTTTCAATTAGCATAATACACGCAAGTCATGCATAAAGAAAAGTTGCTCATCCCAATCTCGTTGGCAATTAATCCTCCTTTTTTGCGGAAGCCTTTTTTTGCACACAGGGGGTAGGAAATTTACGTTCTTTGGAGCAAATTCTGTCAGAGCGTCATTTACTCGGCAGCCACCAAAATGGCTTCGTCATTGTGTAATGTCTTGCCTAAAAAAACCCCTTCAAGATAGACTAGCACTAAATTTAATGTCGGTGTGTTAAAGTCACTTTTTTTTGCTTAGTCGTCTCCATCGGTCATTTTTAGGGAAAGGTTACTTAACAGCGACAAAAATAGATGGAGGCGTGTATCAGATTGGAAATTCAGATAGGCCCAGAGCCAAAGTAGAGACAGGATACTCTTCCTCCAGCTTCGCCAACCTCACCTTGAATCCCCTCATTCTTTCCCTTCCGCTTCGGCCGGTTTTTTTTTTATTCACCCTGTTTCCATGCAGGACTTGTGCGCGCCCTCGCAGGCCCCTTGGGCGGCAACGCCCAGCCGGTAATTGTTGTTGGGCTGCTTATTAGTGAGGGCAGCCACGACGGTAGCAGAAGGGGGTAAAGAAAAAAACAGGCCTGCCGGAGTAAACGGAAGTTCGTTGCCTACTTCTGTTGCTCCAGGCCTTGCCTTGGTCAAGTGAGGAAGTAGGGAAAAATCTTGATGGGGGCGCTGGCGAAGTCCACCTTGAAGCAATCTCGAGCGGGGTCAATGCTGACATATTCTTTTTTGTTTTTTCCATTTGGTGAAACCATCTATTGCGAAATCAAGCCTCCCCCTTCACACCCACCAGCTCTGCACCAGCTGTGTACTGCAGGCACACACAAGCTCTACATTGCCAGCACACACACACACACACAAGCTCGGTGACGCACGCACACACAAGCTGTGTACTGCGCACACGCACATGAGCTCTGTATTACACACATACACGTGCGAAGAGAGTTTCTTCTCCCCACAAATTACCTCTCCTTTCCTCTTCCTCTGCACTCCACCTTTAACCAAAACTCATTTCTTTTTCAGCCCGAGGAAAAATCATTTTTTTTTAATAATTTTTCTTTTTTTTTTTACTTTCAGAAACCGCGGTCGGGGAGGGAAAAGTCTTGCGCAACAGTCCTCAAGCCGACAAAATTATGCCATGCAGCGAAATTAGGACATTAGCAATATTATCACACGTGAAGTATTTGGGAGAAGACGAGGAAAATGTTCCGCTATCCAAGAGCAGCAAACACCCTGAAACAGTTAAATACATGATGACACCGTTAGATACGACGACAGCAAGACTGCCTGGAGCTCTCCATGCTGTGGTTTTCGCCAACGCAGCCTGAATCGTCATCAGCACATGGATGAAAACCTCAACCAGATTTGGGGGTTTCTCTAGACAAAGAAGGAGCAACAACAAACATATTGGATAAAAGATGGTCCTCGAGAGGTTGATGGCTTCGTACACGTCATGGGCGAAGGGGTAAGTTATACAATGAGGCAGGCATGAACGAGACGATCCTGGGCATTAACTTACAGGCGGACGTCAACCTCAGACATCTTTGGACCTTTGGAACCTCCATTTACTTCAAGCACTTCAATGCCGGCCAACTAAGGGATATTACCTATTACACCTTTAAAGACATAGACGAGAATTGGTCTTCATGGAGGCAGAAATCTTCTCTTCGGAGACACAAACTGATTGCCATACACAAATCATTGATGGAGACTCACTGGTCCTGCTTGAAAATCTTGCTTAGATGTTCTCCTTGACCAAGATCTCGAGGCTAGGTTGGCTCAATTGTAGCTTTTGGAGTAGAAAATCGGCAACAAACACTGCTTCAGCTGGTACAAGTTATTTTTTTGGTTTTGAGAAAACATTGTTCTACTATGGACGCTGTTAACTCAAAGTTTCATGACATACTGTGTGGACACTTTTGTTTTTCAGCCATAACTTGGGCCTGGATTGAGCTGCAGAAGTGTTTTGATCCCTCTATGGAAAGCTAAAATGATGCACACTTTTACTCAAGGGTCACTCATTTTTCCACAATAGGGGATCAAAGTTATGCGCTGTAGCACAATTCACTGCAAAAGCAGTTTGACTGTATTGTGAACAAACAAGTGGCCCCTTGAGCGGAAGTGCACATCAGTTCAGCTGCAGAGGAGCTTCTTACCTTTCCATAGAGGGGTCAAACACTTCCGTAGCTCAATTCAGGCCAAAGTTAGGGCTGAAAAAAAAAGCAGTGTACGCTACATACAGTATGTTACAAAAACTTTGAGTTGAAAGTGCCCACAGTAAATAGCCCTGAAAAACAAAACGTTTTCAGTAAAATCTAAATATTTTAGCCGAAGGCCAAAACAACCATCATTTTTTTCAAAAATTACCTTTTCGAAGTAGCCTAATACGCACTCAAACTCTACTGCATAAACAGGGAAGAATCTTACAGGACACCTCCTTCGAGCATTCATGGTGTGTCTTGTGTCATAAATCAGCTGACACGAAGTAAACACAAGTTGTTCAAAGAGCTTTAAAGATTGTTCACAAAAGATCACAGCTACAGGTTGTCATGCAAGTTAATACACAGAATAGTCTCATTCATGCTTGAACGCTCCTCGTCAGACTTTTTGCCATCAAATATCTGCTCAGAACTTCACATTTCCCAAAGAAAGACCAAAAAACGCAGGGTTTTTTTTTTCAAGTCGTCAAGATGATGATGCGGTTCATTCGACTCTCAGATTAACAGCACCCTTTATATCGAGGGCTCGAGTTTCAGTTCTCGTTTATTTGAAAAACTCCACAGCCTTGACTGAGGAGTCAGTTTAAACGTGAGGATCGCACAGGACGAAATACACACGCGCGCACACAACCTTTTATGAAGTCACACGAGGGTTTAATCGGACTATAAACGTATGCATCGTGGGAGTAAAGAAATTGTACTGAATCTTCGAGGTGCTTTTTGTCTAGAACATATTACTTTTAAGGTCACCTTTATACTGTTGCTTGCTTAGGAGACTGCAGATCCACAGTGATGAGAATTAGTCATTCTGTGGAACACCACTGTTAAGGAGTAATTGCAACGTAGTCTGCGCAATACATTTTCGTTACTTGGGCTCCTTGATGAATGGTGACTCTTTTGACGGTCACACGGTGTGAGCTGTATGCATGGAGGAAGTACTTTCGTACAGGGTGGTCCAGGGGCATTTGCAACTCATCTCCTTCCATGCTGCACATACCGGGTGTGCCGAAAAAAAGGAAGCTGCATCATCCAAAAGGAATATCAATGCTCAGGGCTCATTGCAGCTGTGCAAGTACTTGGAAACACTTTGCCGTACGTGGGTGCGTTTGTTTGACGCACGCGATGTGTAGTACATACCGGGTGGTCCAAGGAAAACTGTTCTTCTCCAACATTTCCCCCCCCCCCAAGTCCACCCTGTACGTACAACGTGTCTTCTCTCTCTGCAGGGGAGGAGGAGGTGGGGGAGACTCTTCGATCGTCTACTTGGACGGTGTGACCCCCCCTGTCCGCAATCGTCACCACCAGCAGCAACTCCAGAAGCCGCAGCAACAGCAAAAACCCCAACCGCATCACCTCAAGTCCAACAGTCAACACCACCAGAGACTGCTGCAGACCATACGAGAGGACGAGGGAGAGTCCAGGTAAAGCAGAGGATTCACGCAACCTCCTTATGACAGTGCTGTTGCCACGCGCCGGTGCTCCGCCATAATGACTTATTAACACTAATAATCACTGTGGCGACTTATTGCTCATATGTGGAGCCGAAGTTGCTTTCACTACGATCAGCAGTTAGATGACGGCCATTAGCAGGCGATGAAGATTAATAACTCAAACTCACTGAGGAGAAATGTGGAGTTTTCACGCAAAAAAGGAAGGAAAAGAAAACTAGAGGGCATCATCTGTGCGATTAGGAGAAAACAGCCGTAGTCACTTTCGCAGAGAGCCAAAGAAGCTGAAAAACATTGTTAGTTTTAGGTCAAATTGCAACTAGAAAATGTCAGTGAGGCTGCATTATTGGGAAAGTGTCACTTGCCAATTCGCATAGAGGGATTGCACAGAACAACACTGCTCTTCTGCGAACTGTTACCGTGCATGCATCAGTATTGCCTTGAACGGAGTCAGAGTTCTTAGTTGTTTGTAATGGTCACAAGGGTCACCTGAATATATCGAATGATCGTCATTGTATTGAACACGCAAGTCAGGGAACATATGTGAGGTTGCCAAGAGAAGGCTGAAAAGTCATTATTAGGGTCATTTATTGGCAGAATTACAGCACTTATCAACATGTGCCCATTATATCAAATCACAGAGAATGCGTAGGCTCACATTTCGTAGCCTTAGTTGGTATCCATACAGCGAGATGGGGCACTTTAATCCTGAAAAAGTTGCAGACGATCCTTGGCAGGACCTTTATTAAGAAAGGATCAACTCTTGGGCGCATAAAATGTTTATAAGTCATCTCCTAGCAGCTCATCTTTGTCCTTCGACGTTTTCTTTGTTCCCCAAGTAAGAACAGAGCAAGATGAGAGTGTCAACGACATTTTCCTCCAGGCTTGGCCTGAGCTCCGTGATGAAAAAGCCAGCAGCTGCACTGAAGCTTCGTTCTGGCTCTCCAGACCGTGGAGTGGACCTTGTCCAACAGAGCTGGTCGATGACAAGCGCAGTCATTTCCTTTTACAGGGGCTTGTGTAGATTTTGCTGCTATTCTTAAGTCATTTTCTTGATGACAGGAAGCTCAGCGGCCTTGTAGTAAAGTGTTGCTGCTCTTTAGATCAATCCTCGGAGAAATCAGTCAGCTACTCATTGATTACACAGTTAATCGCTGTCACCCCCACCCACATGGAGCTTGGTCATTTTGGGTCAGGCTCAACTTGGACTCGACCTTCCTCCTCCAGTTGAACTAGACGAGTCCTCTGTGACAAAGTCCACAGTGACAGGACGGAAGTTCATGGCAGTACTAGAGAAGCTGTTTATGAACTTTGTCACCGAATGACATGTCCGTTGTCACCAAGGACAGCAGAAAGGCCTTCAGTACAGGACCCATCCACGTCCGCCTTGACAGATCTGGATGACAAAGTCCGGCTTCAGAATGTCATCCATCCTGTCTGATCTCGGCAGGCGAGGCAGTCCTCAGTTGCCAAAACGTCATCTTGGCACCCGGATTTGACCATCTTGGAGGCGTCTTTCTTCACGGTCATAATGGTGAATACACAGAGTAGACTCGTTTACGCTCGAACGCAACAAGAAGTGTGACGCCAACGGACTCTGTAACGTACAGAAGATGCACTTGTTGGGCTTGACTGAGTCCTCAACGACCAAGTCCCTGACCGCCCCAAACTCTACCGAGACTATGTCGATACCGTAAGACTACAACATGGAGATCGTATAGAATTTTGTAGCAAATTGTCTCTCCACAGAGAAATACTGACTATGTCCAACAAAACATTGTACAGGACGTATGCGACAACGTCCTTGAATGTGGGGGGGGGGGGGGGGGGGGGGGGGGGGGGGGGGGGGCGGGGGCCGCGGGCGCGCGCGGCCCGGGGCGCCCGCGGGCGGCGCCGGCGTCGGGGGCGGGCGCCCTGCGGGGCGGCCGCACGCGAGGCAGCGCCCCCAGCGCCGCGCCGGCC
>JAAUXU010118586.1_pt1 | contig 22088 bp, 21 predicted proteins | sample 7278151 | NCBI WGS metagenome assembly JAAUXU01 (sample SAMN14350113, study PRJNA611818) | marine sediment metagenome | isolation source: surface marine sediment (1.8m) | place: French Polynesia: Moorea | collected 2018-08 | reverse complement strand
GACCCCCCACCCCCCCTCCCGCACACCCACCCCCCCACCCCCCGCCCCCCCCCCCGGGCGGCCCCCGGGGCCCCCAGTGGCCCACCCCCACTTGTTGCCACCTTGTCAGTTTCTGCCTGATCATCGGCCGCAGCTGTTGTGACGTCACGATAGCGTCATTGGAGCTGAGCTTCTTCCTCATGTAGATCGTTGAAGTCTGAGGACGTGTTCCCCTCCCTGCCCAAGGAGGCCGAGAAGAGGAGGTCGAGCCGAGGCCACAACCCTATCTGGATAAGGATGGCCAAAAACAGAGAGGTGAGTCTAGAAGTCAGTGTGTAACATCCATATGTGACAAGGACACCCAAGAGTGCAAAGGAAGTGGTCTCTAGTGGAGGAAGTTCGGGTTCCTCAGCTAATGAGATTCAACTCTTCTCATCCCCCCCCCTTGGTGTGTACAGGGTGAGCGTCAAACGCCTCGCCTGACCTACAGTGTGATCCCCGGAAACAGTTTGGACAAGCTGGCTTTGCTGTACCTCTGAGCTGCAAATTGAGCTGCTGTGGTGAATCATCCCACTACCCAGCAGCTGACTCCGCACCCGCTCAGGGTTGCCTCCAGAGCCTCTTGGCCACCCTGTGGCACGACATCATCAAACTCCCAATGAGTCTTCCCTCACATAATCCAGCTCAGAAATGTAGAATAAGGAGGTTTCTCCTGATCGGATAATCTCCTGTTTCAGCCGTCCATGTCGATGGATGAGTGCTCAGAGTCGTCCACCTTCGCCTACGACAGCAGCGATAGCGACGCCATCTTCAGTGGGCCGGGATCCGTCGTCTCATCCAGGTAGAACTTGGTGATCCGAGCAAAATTGGATTAGCTTCATTGGATGCTTCTTTTTTGCTCTCTCCACCTCCAAAGTATCGTCCTTTCTGCTCCTTCAGTATGGATAAAAAAGGAGAAAAACATCAGAGTTTGGGAGATTTGGGAAAAAAACCTTCTAAGAAAAGGGGAAAAAACATGTTGGGACTACTTGAGAAAGTTTAGACGAGAACGACCACGCCAGGGAGGCGGTGAACTGGTACAGGGTGAGGCTTAGTTGCCGCCACACCAGCAACCTGTCCTGCAAGCTGTGATAGATTCGTGCAAGAAGTACAGCTGGTCGCTCTACATACATAGACTACATACTGTGGAAAGAGTACCTCAAGGTACACAGATGAATGACAGTAATTACAAATTTCTAAGGACAGCTCTTAAAACGATCATAGAAAGTACTTGGAAGGACTAGAGAAAGCACTTCACCTGATCAAAGAGGGTACTTGAGAGGACAAAGCACCTAAAATGACCATGAAAAGAAGGTACTTGAGAGGACTACAGAAAGTGCTGGAAAGGATATGAGAGGACTAGAGAAAGTGCTAGGAAGGATGTGAGAGGACTACAGAAAGTACTAGAAAGTATATGAGAGGACTAGAGAAAAAGTGCTAGAAAACACTTGAAAAGACTGCAGAAAGCAATTTAAATGACTAGAGAAAGTACTAGGAATGCGGAAAGCAATGAAAATGACCACATCAAAGTCATTGCTGAATGAGTAATCATTGATAATGAACCAGGCAAATAAGGATAGCTGGAGCTTGAGGGCATTGAGGCTTCATGTAAAACCACCGCTATTAACACATACGCACCGTTGCCGGACGACGCGTCTCACACGGCCAGGACCAGCCTGAGGTTGGGCACGTTCTTGCTGCCGGCGTCCCGCCCGTCGGACGTCGTTGTTCGGTCGGGCGTCGATCACGGAGGCAGACGGCGTTCAAGCCACAAACTTTTTGAAGCATCATCTTTGGCCCCGGATTTATGCCGGCGAGAGCAACTGAATCACCCTGTCCAGTGGATCGGGCGCGCTGCAGAAATAAATGCTGAAAAGCCTCCTAACTTTAATCCTTCACCTTGAATCCCTTCTTACGTGTGCATAGACTCGACAATACATCATCCACTGGCTGCATTTTTCTTTGGCATCAGTTCGAGGCCGACAAAGAAATTTCTGGAAGAACCCCCTTCAATGGGGTCTCACAGCTCTCGTTCTCCGCAGGCACCCCTCCATCTGCAGCAACGTGACCTTGCCCTTGATTCAGCAGTGCCAGAAGGTCAACGCCGTCACGCCCACCAGGGCCAAGAACATCACGCAGGTGATCAAGGCCATGTGGCAGCAGGTGAGCAACGACGGACTCTCAGACACTGGCTGAGGAAATGGATGTCAACAGCTGTCGGCCTATGAATGCACCTGGAGATGACGGCAAAAGCATGAGTGCACAACCCTTGCAACCCGGCCAAACTTGCACAAACCCGGCCAAACTTGCACAAACCCGGCCAAACTTGCACACACCCGGCAAAAGCATCACCTAAGTCAGGGAGGAGCATGACCACACACAACCCGCATGTGTGAACCGCCAATTTTTCGGTCCTTGCTTCAATACTAGACGAACTCTATTGTCTCAGTACGGTTGAGGTCGAAAGTTGTCTCCAGCCTCCACGAAGAGTGTTAAAATTACTTGCAGTCGCTTATAGTTACTTGCTTCAATGACAGAGAATGAAGCATGAGTAAGGCTGCTTATGATGCATTACTAGTCTACTTATGCAGCCAAGAAAAGTTAAGTATTTGCTCTACGCACTATGGGTTCAGAGTCTAACCAGCAAAAGTCCAAAAATGAAGAGGCCCAAAGTTTGGCCTCTGCTGAAGCTCACTCATCTATCCTCTTACTCAGTACATAACATTTCTGCGGAGAGAAGTCGACCTGCGCATTCACTCACACCAACTCTTTTCTTCTCAAAGGGTTAAACAAAAGACAGCCCTGGAACTTATAAATAGAATGTGGTGATTCCTCAGACCACTCACTTTTGCTCTACAGCAGACTCTTCTACGCAGGCAGATGAAAACTTTCGACCTCAACAGTGCACCGTGTTATGGGAATTTGCGTGAACAATGCAGCTTGCCAGGAGAACAACATTCATTCTTTTTAGGCTCGTAACTCATTTAGTCAAAGTATCACCATTTCAGCTCATACTCTGATGAAACAGAGCTAAAACCGTACGTCACAGCTTCACACTCAGCTGGGGACACCAGGCAGAGGGAATTCTCCTCGGTGGAGAATGCCAACTTGTGTCAGGAGGTCCCGCACCGACAGTCGGAGAACCATTAGTCCTCGCCAAAGATGGAGGCGGAACCTCCTGTCTGAGTCCAACTGGGTCTTCACGCAGCATTTTACCTTTTTTGACGGGGGAAAATTCCCTTGGCTCTGTATGCGTGGCATGAGCTGAGTCTGTAATGTGGCGTCTTAGACGTTAGGAGTGTCTTAGTCTGTTTTATCAAAATATGAGCTGAAAGGGTGACATTGCGGGTAAATAAGTTATCTCCATAAAAAGAATGAATGTTGTTTTCCTCGCAAACTGTTGGGGGTTTTTTGGGCGACTCACTTGACAACATGGAGGTCTTTTTGTTCGCAGAGCCGCTCCAACAGCCGCGACAAGCCGCGCATCACCATCACCCGCGCGCCCACCATCGACCAGTCCAACCTGGAGTTCCTCTACCCGTCCAACCAGCGCCAGAACGACAACGACGAAGAAGGGGACGAGGACGAGGAGGACGAGGACGAGGAGGAAGGTGACGAGGAAGAGGGCGCGGAGGAGGACGAAGCAGGGGATCTGCATCCGACGGCCCCCCCGACTCGGCGAAGGAGTCACGTCTTCGTCAACCTCGACGGGTACTCGCGCAAGCGTCGCAGGAGCCGCGGCGGCCAGGTCCTCCCCGACAGGAGCAACAAGAAGCACCAGGACGTGAGGATCACGTTCAACGACGATGACTTCAGGTCCCCCTCGCAGAGGCGCCTGCGCGAGTTCAGCGTGGCGCTGGCGCTCTCCAAGTCGCACGGGGACTTCAGTATGTTACTGGGCTCCCCGGACAGGGACCTGGAGGAACCCGAGCTCAAGATGGCGTCGTCACTCGCAGACATCCGAAATCCAGGCATTCAGGTGTAAAAGAAAGACATTTCTTCGATGTTTTCACCCCCAACTCCCCAGTCCCCCCCAGCCCCAGTGCCGCGAGACATTCCAAGCTTCCCACGCATAAGATATATAAATATATTATATACATTTGTTTCTCCGCATACGATGTCATGATCATGGGTGAATATATAAACGTTTACGCTGTACGTATCCATGCAGGCTTGTGTAAGAAAGTCTCAGCTGATCGACCTCTTGAACAGTGCGTGCAGCAGACCTCTCAACAGCAGCCTTGACGTTGAAATGTGCTTCTCCTGGACGCTGTCTGGAAGAGGTTCAGTCCTTGACCAAGCCATGAGCAGAGCAGGGTCAGGTTGTCAGCTGCCCAAGAGCAGATCCGAACTGAGACTTTGCTGTGCAAAGACTCAGCTGGACAGATGAAGGTTCAGTTTGGCGCCTAAAGTACCAACGTGTACGTGGACATGACGAGGGCGTTGGCGAGGATGGGGCCCATGCCTGATCTGGGTCAGTGCTTACTACAAGTTTCAAAAGATTGCTAGGCCACTTGTTGTTCGTTAGGTATCATTTCTGGAGATGAAATGTCAATTTGGCACACTCGTCTAAAGTACACTTGTCCTCCTGCAAGTACCAGATGCACTCCCTCACGTTGGCGGCGTCACAGCACGTTCTGGAGTTGACTGTCTGCAACAAGGACCAGTGTTGATGACTGCGGTGATGAAATCCGTGAGATTGGATATATTAGACTGGTTGGAAGAAGTACTTTGGGGAGAGGAGAATGATAACTTTTTGGACTTTGACCAAAATGTTTTTAATTTTTGCCTTTAAGCTGTCTGCACTCTTAAACTCAAAGTACTACAACATACTGTCTGTAGAAAGTAAGTGTGGTGCACACATTTTAGCCATGGACTGAGCTACAGAAGTGTTTGACCCCTCGATGGAAAGCTAGGAAGCTCCTCTAAAACTGATCTGATCTGTACTTTTGCCTCAGGACCACTTATTTGTCCACAATATCGGATCAAAGCAATGTGCATTGTAGGCTACAATTTGTAGCTGAGTTCACTGCATATGAGTGTGACTGTCTTGTGAACAATTGAGTGATGCTAATGCAGCAGTGCACACAAGTTCAGCTGTCCATGGAGGGGTAGCTTCTTCTGTAGCTCAATTCAGTTAAAAGTTATGACTTCTCAAAAAACTACACCTGAGTAATATAAAACTTGGAGTGGAAAGTGCAAGAACCTTTTTCTGAGACTGGTGACAGCTGAAACAGAGTCTAACGCCGAAGTAGAATTGACAATTTTCGACCTAGCCAATGTCTGAGTGTTGAACAAGTTTCGAACTCTCCTGAGGTGCCGCAAGTCGGTGTCGTCCACCATCGCAACCTCGAAAAAGGCCGGCCTTTGTCAGAGCCTCTCCTGGACTGCCTCATTCCCAGCTTCAGCAGGCTTGACTCCTGCTTCTTCTCCAGGCTGCGACTTCGACCTCCACGGGTGTCACACCCAAATGACATCGACGGCCTCGACGGCCTCGAGGGTCTCAAAAAAAGGGGGGAAGAGGATTTTTGGGTGTGTTTGTGGGAGGGGGACGTTTTCTGCCCTCCAGCCATTTTGGCAGCCTCTTTCCTGCTCGCTTGTACTTTCCAATGGGAAGAGAAATTACTTTCCGACAAGTTTTTCATCGCTCTCTTAAGCGCTCTTAGCACCAACCCTGGCTGCCACGCATCTTTTTATTGGTCTGGGAGACCGTTTGTTGCAGAAGACACCAAACCATCAATGCTTCTCTTATTATCCAATACAGCTTTCTGCTGTTGAAAGAGTGCCCTTTTTTTGGACCGGAGTGGGCACCTCCAGCCACCGTGTGAGCCATACAAAGCACCAGCTGAAGGCTTGGCAACTCTGACTGAGTCTGCCAGAGATTCATGTCAAGAAATCCATTTGTACGACCAGAGACATCTTGCTGCAGTCGAAGTCGGTATCCTCTCAACGTCACTTGATCAGAGTTGCCAAGTCTTGACAGATTCACTTCGGGGAGGGGGGACACACACACACACACACACAGAGTGTGTTTGAAATCTGTGCTTGACCTCAAGCTGATTTATGGGTCATAGTGTACATTCATGTCAGCACTGAAGCATCTCTCACTCCCTAAGCAGGTGCTCCAAGTGGCCTCGGTCGGCCTCAATGCATAATTTGACTCGCTTGTTCGCAGTCAGTATCTTTCCGGAATCGAGGCCACAACATCTTCACATCATGCAGGATTCCTCCTTGGGACTAGTGATGCTTCGAGCCTTGGCCCGAGCTCCAGACCTCGAAGCCATTTTCAGCACACTTCAATCAATAATGAATTTAGAGCAGTTGCTTTGTGTTAAATCATGACGAGGTTAACCTTTCTCTGCACTAGGTCTACCTCGAATCCCTCCCCCTCGCCAGACGTGCACGCCATCAACGCTATCAACCTTTTGTTTTGATACTTCTTGGATCTGGTTTCTCACGTATGCATGGACTACTTGAAATGGAAATAAAACCAGAGTAAAATGAAAGAACACTTTGGAACACCCAAGCCAAAATCGTCGAATGAGTTTGGAAAGAAAATACGACGAAGCCTTAACGCGATTTTTGATTAAAATGAACCACATGTGAATCACATTCTGGAAATGTGAAATCAAATTTTAAGGCGGGTCTCTGAAGCGGTCGTTTTTTCCAAAGTGCTTCCTCGGGGCAGAAAATGAGGAAAATATGCGTTTTAGTATCAATATCTGTGCATATCGTTACTTTCTATGCAATATTTGGGCGAAAAGAGGTTGCACATGACAAAAAAATACAATCAAACTACTGACATTTCTGGCAAAAATCAAAGGTTTGGCTGTGAAATGAGATTTCTGGATGTTTTTGGTTGTGGGACCTTCAGCTTTTCATTCCTTTTGCTTGAATTCCCCTGACCTGATCTTCTTGGTTGTAAGGGAGAAAAGATCTGGAAGCTGCTGCGTTTTGAAGGTGAAGTGTGACACTGGAGGACATTCTAAAGCACTCAAGTCTAAAGTTTTTAGATCAAAATTTGACACACAGTGGTCAACAATCATGTCATCTTTTTGGGGACCTGTCTTTTTCTAGGTTTAACTCTTGCAAACGCATGCCAATGCTTGATTGATGACTCGGAGTGTAAGACTGTGCGATATCCCAAACTAATCGAGATCATGCTATTCGATAGATCGAGACCAGATATCGCGATATTCCATGAGATATTTCGTACTACCATTGCCATGTGTTTGTGCAGCTACACCATGGCAATGTTGTGCCTCCAAGGATGTTCTGACGGGCACAACCACGTTGCCACTGCAACTGGACAACCTTTCGGAAGTGGCACTTGATGCTGGGATGGCCAGACCCATGGCCATCCCAGAGTATCGTACACGATATCACGACATATTTTTGGGTATCGCGACATTCGATGTTTTGCTGGTATCGCGACATTCGATATCGATACGCTACAGCCTTATCGGATTGTAGCCCAAAGCAAAGTCGAAATCTCTCAAGTTGTCATTTTGCCCTGTTTGACCCACCTCAAATGCATCAAAATCAAACTATTTCTGGCAGGTGTGGTTGACACCCGGAATGTTAATCTCCACTCAAGATCCCCAAGAGCTGGAGCTTCGAGACTGTTCCAGATCTGGCACAGTGTAGACTCAAAACCCGAGCTCGAACTTCATCTGCCCAACCAAGTCCGGGCTCGAAAAAAAAAGCAACTCTTACCCCTCTACAAAAGATCACAAGTTCTCAGGGCGCCGGTCGACCTCCTCGACTGCAGCACGTGCGACGTCACCGAGGACAACGTCAACGAAATGGATGCATCTGTAATGGCCTCAGAAAGCTGCCCAAAGATACAGCACGTTTGATAGCGCCTAAAAAAAGAATGTATCTATGAATATTTGACAAACATAAGTTCATGCAAATGTTGGCACAAGACCCAAACTACCTGGTGTCCCAATCATGGACCACTCTGTGCAAAAGTACGGATTCTTCAACAAGGTTAACAACAGTACACGTGTATTGTGTAAGACGTGAAAACCATAAACGTAACCCTCCCCCCCAAAAAATATGCGTTGAACCCCCAAAACAGAACAGCTATATTATAACCCACCCTCCCACCCACCCCTTAGTTTGTAACGAAATCCCCCCCCCCTCCTCGGCTCGCTCTCATCCCTCCCCCAGGCAGCAGACACACCTCTTCTACCATTACTATTATCAACGTCGAGAATCTTTCTTTTCCCATATTTTTTCCTGCTCCAGCCCTTATTTTTTTTTTAATGCGTGCGCGTAGGAAAAATCTTCTGTGAAACGCTGGCAAACGTGTGAGTCAAAATACGTCGCTCCAATGACGTGGAAAATCGGCTTTTGCGGCCCCTCTCTTGGCCCCCAAGACCGACTGGAGCGAGAGAGTCAAATGATCGGGCTTTTCCGGAGGTTCCCGCAAAAAGGGGGGGGGGGAAGACTCAAAAAATGGGGCAAAATTAAGTTTTCTCTCCTTCCCCCCCAAAAAAGTGGGTTAAAGGGGGTCAAAACGATGTAAATTAGGACAGGTCTGACTCTTCACCTCTCTCCCCCCTCCCAATGCAACAATGGCAGCTCTGGAAGGGTTCCCATTGTGCTCGTAAGTGCGAGATGAGATGTTTTGGGGCGAATTTTGTCGTAAGTCACAACACAGAGAGGCTCTTTTGCCCGCTCTCCGGGCTCTTAATAGGAACCAAACCTACTTTTTTTTTCTTCTTCCTTCTGCTGCCTCCTCTTCTTCCCCCTCTTTTTCCGGACAACAATATCATTAGTCATCGGCGATGTCCGCTCGAGAGAGGAGAAGGAGAACTTCCTCCCCGTGTTTGAGGACGTGGGGGCCGAGGAGGAGGAGGCCGGAGGCCGTCTGAGGCCGCGTTTATCCACAGGGAGAGAGGAGGACATTTTCTCTCTCTGTGTGAAAGGAGGGAACATCATAAATGAGGTTCTTTCAGGGCTGCCACAACAAATTCATTAGCATGACGGACAAACAAGATGTTCAGGGGTCTTTTTAGTCTCTGCTTCCCTTTTTCTGAGCTTGATCGTCAAAGAGATGAGGAAAGAAGAAGAAGAAGAAAAAAAAAAAACAAAAGCTGCCAACAGAGGAAAAAAAGTGTTTGTGTCATCCTGCTTCAAGAGTCTCCCTTTCTCTGGTGGCGGCCAAAAAAAAGCTGCTGGCTGAAGAAGCAGAAGAGTCTTCTGACCTTGTCATTAATGGGGCTTTAGGTGGCGATGAACAATGATTCCCTCTCTCATGACAACGACTTTTCCCACAAAAAAATATTCGCCACATGAATTTATTTGAGGGAGAGGAAAAACTTGTGAAAGACTAACTGGTCGAGGTGCGACCGCAGCAACAACAACCACGCCGACCACATGGACGCCGTCACCAAGATCCACTCGCTCTCTCTCTCTCCAACCTATTGTGCGGCCGTAAGTCATGGGCGGATATTGAGAAGCGAGAGAGTAAGAGGATTCCTCCTCCTCCTCCTCCCCCGCCCAAAAAAATGGGCAGAGAGCGAGAGAGAAGTTTTGCTCGATCGTTTTCGCCGTCGTTGGCGCAGTTCACGGAGAGATCTTGACCGGTGCAGACGTCGAGGTAAGAGAGAGACAAACAAACAAACACGAGTGTCTCACTAGGCCTAAAAAAAGTGGTGCGCAGGGGCCCAAAAATGTCTTCAATCTCACTTCATTTGCCTAAAAAATGTGCATAGAACTAAGAACATGCGCATAATCCCACTGGAGCTAAAGACTGGCGTGCAATCTCACTAAATTGCTTAAAAAAGTGCATAATCTCACCAAATTTGCCTAAATCTCACTAAATTTGTACACATTTTCAGCATGCCTAAAAAGGCCTTCTTCCCCCCCCCCTCCCCCCCTGCCCCTAAGCCGTTCTCCGTTTTAGGCCCAGTGGAAATATAGGCATATTAAAAGTTTTGCGTCAAAAAAGATGGTTCGTCATTAGTGTGCAGGCTGCTCAGACCCCGGCAGGACTTTCTCAAAAGAGACACCTGCCTTCCACTCATTAAGCGGGGCTGAGAGAGCATTTTAAGCTAATGAAATTCCACTCCAGCCAGAAAGGCTCCATGCAGAAATCCACTTCCTGCACCTGGCAGCCAGACCGGGCAGACCGGGCCGGACGACAGCTGGAACCTATTGTCTATAACATAGTTGTTTGTGTGTCTTTGCAGCAAAATCTCCGGCCAGTGCAAATCATCATTCCAGGCCTGACCACCTTTTTTTAGGCCTTTTTTACTCTCATAAGAGCAGAAGAACAAAAAAAAGTCCTGGAGAGACAAGGAGGTGGAAAAGAAGGGCAGGGAGAAGAAAGTAATCTCCGTAATTGAGAGGAGGAGGAGAAGAAGAGTGGTTGCTGCCTTCCCTTGAAGAGTTACAGCACCCAGAGGTCGGAGGAGAGAAGGGGCCAACACCATGGCCACGTTGGTGCCTGCGGCGGCCGCCCTCATCCTCATGATGCTGGCAGGTGAGCACAGACACCAGGGCTTAAGGGTGGTGGAGGAGGGAGCTGGACAAAAAGTAAACACTGCTTGATTCTGCGGCTCAACCGCTGTCACTCGATTACCTGGGATAAGAACTACTCGAGTTCAACTAACCCAGTTAAAAAGGGACTCAATTGAACTCGAACACCAAAGTTAGTGTGTTAGAACATTCGTGAACACTACTATGAATCTTCGGGACACCGTTTTGAATACGGTAAACAAACAACAAAAACTGCGACATTTCAACTCAGGAAAACTAGTTGACTTCACGGCCGAACCGGCCCAGATCGCCCCAGCGGCCACTCAGCAGTCAACTTGTTAGTCATCCGTGTTGCCTGGTCAAGATTTGTCCAGTCTCAGGAAAGGTCCTTCACACCAGCAGCAGCTGGCAAGACTCGAGCTTTGCGGACTTCTTCATCTATTATTCAGACATTACAAAATGTATACACATCAGGCTGGACCTCATTGTTAATCTCTTTCTGCTATATTTGTTGCAAGACTCCATTTGTATCAATTGCAGTCAAATGGAATGAAGAAATAGACAGTTTTCGGGTCTGCCTCCAAATTGACATGAGGCTGTTAGGTCAACATTACAAATGACACCTGCTTAGCCACTCTCTACACAATAGACTATAGTCGAATGAAGCACCAAATCCTTCCCAATCTGAGCAACTCTTCGTGTTTTAAAGAAGGCTTTGAAAGTGTATTTCAAGAAAGGCCCTCCCTCGGTCAAAAAATTGGCCTTGCCTAAAATTATTTGACCACATTTGCAACAAACCTCAGATGCACTCCAGAAAGCCCCCCCCCCCTATCCCCCTATAATCACCCTTTGCTCTAGCTTAATATGTGTGTGTAGTGTATCAAGAAGCTGTAGTGTATTAAGCACCTCAGTGTATTAAGCAGCTCAGTGTATTAAGCAGCTGCTACTGTATCAACCCAGGGTCCTCAGTTCGTTAGGCGCAGCGTTGCCATCTGGCTCTTGGGGAAGCCAGAAATTTGGGTTTTCCTGCCAGTTTGCGAGTGTTTTTTTTTCGCCCAGAGTTAGCAGCAGACTCTATTTTCCTGTCAATAACTTGGCTCCATCTCTGTTCTACGCCTGCTTGCCGTTTGGCACGAACGACCTGGCAACCCTGGTTCAGCGACTTGACACGATTAATTCATGCTCAGAAGAAGCTGCCAAAGTAACCAAATTATCGGACTTTGTTTGAGTCTTCATCAAATGCCGACTTTATTATGGACACTCCGATGATCTTGGCATGCCAAGATAGGCAAAAAGCAACTTGTTCGTGACTCACGTTACGCTGAGACTCACCTGGCAGACGTACAGGGTGTCTAAAAATGTCTCTCATCGGGTGGCTCAGCTAGGCCCAAGGCCTAGACGGCATCGAGGGTTGGGCTCTCCAAAAAGTTGACTGATTTCACTATTAACGTGACTATTTTTTTCTCCCGAAAAGAAGAGCAAATTTTAAAAACGTGAAAAACACTGCTTAAACTTGCTGCAGATAAAAGAAGTGACCTTTGTGACACAAAACACTTGCATTTGGACTGGAGAAGAGCCTGAAATGAGCTTTTTTTCATTTACTCCACTTCTTCCAAGAATTCTAAATTGTGTTTCGCAGCTGCTGCAATCTTGGCTACAGTTAAAAACAAAGACTCTTGATGACTTGGAAAGGCTGAATTCAGGTACTATTTACTGTGATTGAATTTCTCCTTATTGATCTCGACGGAGTTGGACCTGTTCAGCCTCGCCAGGTCGCACCCGCCGCGCTTGGGGGTTGACGGTGATGTCTGATCTGATCAGGTCACTGCTGATGTTCAGGTGAAGCCTTTCTTAATGCAACTGTAGAAGAAAGTCTCAGCTAACATGTAAGGGAATATTGGACACCCTGTATTAGGCCGTGCGCTGCCCTTGAAGCTTGTTCTACCGGGTGGAGCGAAACAAGGTCTGAGGACTTTTCAAAGGCAGGGTTTACAACCATGTTAACGCGTTCAATCACCTTTATTTTTACAAGCCATTGTTGATCAAAGATTAAGTATAGGTCATAATCTGCACCATTTGTCTGGAAAAGTTTCTTCACAATTTCAGACCTACTTGGCCGTGCCAGAACTTTCTGTATGAGTCTAAGTGCTGTGTTGTGTGCAAAAAATAAATAGTCTTTTTAGGTGAATTAGAGAACTTTCCGTGGTGATGGCGGCGCATTTGTCTTGAATTTTTAGGCGTTTTGCTGGAATTAGGCCTTTTGTCAACGATGTGAAAACGACCGCTTTTTAGGTGGATTGCAGAAATTGGGTCATTAGAGTTTATGACAGGTTGCTTTTCACTGTGCTTTCTTTTTTTTTCAAACTGTTTGTACCGATCGGTAGTTGATAAATTCAATTGATCTATATTGTGTCTCTGTATATTAAGTCTATTCTTCAGCTGATAACTCAGCAGTGAGAAAACATGACATCTGTGAGGCGTCATTGACAGTGTCATCATGGCTTCGTTCACTATTTGTTGCTTTCCAGTCAGCTCAGCTATGGCAACCCTGACGGTGCAAGAATTCTCAGAATGTTTTTTCCAGGCAAATTTGGGTCTCAGTGATGAATCAACCCCCCCCCCTTTTTTTTAGGTCAATTAAGACATATGTGAATGATGTCCCAACTTCTTTGAAGTCCTTTTTTAGGACATTTGTCACTGCAGCCCCCAGTTTTGAACCAACAAGTTGAATGACTTCCCCTAGGTAAGGCTGTTTTCTGTCTGTCTGTCTGTCTGTCTGTCAGCCTGTCTGTCTATATATGTGTCTGTCTGTCTGTCCGTCCGCGGCTGCTGCTCAGCCCGAGTGCATAAGAGTGCGATGCTTTTTGATTTGCTCAATGCGCCTCGAGTCGTTTTCGCGTGACGAGAGCGCTGACTGATATTTGCCGACAACTCTGACGTCTTCGCCGTTTCGCATCTTTTGCCGCAGTCGAGGAAAGAAGGAAAGAGAGAAGGAAAGAAAGAAAGAAAGAAAAACGACCCGAAATTTGCCGCCCGCCCCCAGCAAAACTTTCTCTTTTCTATGCATGTCAGTCTTGATTTCTTTTACCCACTGACAAGAAAGTTCTTATGTACTTTCCCAAAAGCTTTCCAGACAGGGGTCACGAAGCAGGATAAACAAATTCTCATCATCACACAGATCACGAAAGAGGCCAAAGTCGTCGTCTGCTCCGTCCACGGCTTCCTCGGGACCCTCAGGAGGTGCTGGCTCAAGTTGTGGCATGAAAAATATCGCTGAAAAAAAAAGTTACTCGCCAACTTGACTGACTTTTTCATGTCTGAACCTTGTTCAGGAATCCATGGCAGGATTTCTTGCTTCAAGTACAAGAATGTGCTGGCCAGGTGGAGAAATGAAAATTTCGGATTTTGACTGAGTGCATCTCAGGTTGGTTGTCTCAATCCCCACAGTAGAGATGTCATCAAAATTAGTTTAAAAAAAACAACCTTTCCACATCCTGCGAGCAACTGTTATAATCCCTGGACGCCAATGGGTTTCTTCACCCCACTGGACTGGAATGGATGCAAACAGAGTCTTACAACAGATGCAGCAGATTTTTTTTAAAGCCAAAATAGACCTAGTGCATGTCTGAGTGCAGCCATTGTTCAGCAAGCTCCCTCTCCAGCCAAACAATACTACTATTGAGGGTTTGTCTCCCTATCTCACTCAGTCGATAAGTTGCTCACTCAGGGACTGCCCCAATCTTGTCCACGTTGTCCTTATCTCCGTCATCATGATTATTCCGTGCGGAGTCAAGGGATTGAACTGTACATTTCCCGCTGTACCCGGGCTTTGGCTGGCTTTTTTATTGCCTTCTTCTGCTCTGAATGTCCCCAATTGACTTATGGCAAGATGCTCCTGCCTCCACTCTCTCCATTTGCTTTCCCTCATGACAAATGTTGCCGCAGATGTCTTGTTCGGGAGGCCAAAAGACACACGCGCACTCTTATTTACTGCCATTTGCATGAACGAATGCTTCTCTCAGTGGCAACCCTGACACTGGTCGGGCATCACTTGTTCTTTCTGCGTGGCAGCCCTGGACAGACAGATTTGATGTTGGTCAGTCAGGACGTAGCAGAACTTGTTCCTGTCTCCGTGTGGCAACCCTGGACGGAGAATTGACACCGATCAGGACTGGTTCTTCTCGTGAACAGCAACACTTACAGCAGCAACGCAGTCCTCTTGGTGTGGCAACCCTGGACAGAGATTTAACGTGGGTCAGGCCGTAGCAACACTTGCTCTTCCTGCTCTCCGTGAATGGGAGCACATTTTGCAGTCGTTGTCATCCCTCCAGGCGGTGCAAACATTTATCGTCCCGCAACAAAAGTTTCGGGACGAAATAAAGAGCGTTCGTTCGTCCATGCAAGTCAAAGGAAAGTTTTCATGCGCAGGCAGCTCTTTTGTGCTCAACCAGACTGAACTGCATGAATTGCACCAAATTTAAATGATGGCAAAGCGAAATTGGTCGAGTCACTTTTGGCACTGACGCCAGCGGGAAGTGGAGAACAGCTGATCGCCAGTCAGCCTTCAGGCAGGGGTTTTTTTGCCAGTTCAAGTCACTCCTATGCCAAATCGAGCAATTCCCGTAGCGAATTGAGTAATTCCCATGCTGAATTGGGTGATTCTTAAACCAAGTCGAGTTTTTCCTGTACCGAATCGAGTCATTCTTGCACTGAGGACGCTTTTCCCTACACTGAGTTTTCCTCTCCCATTCGAGTAACCCAGTTATTCCTGCACCAGTTATTCCTGCACCGAGCCAAGTTATTCCTCGACCAAATCGAGTATTCGAGTAGGGATGTGATGCATTGAGTCTTGCACCGAGCGGAGTTATTCCTACATCGAGTAATCTACTAATGTAGTGATTCCACCCTGCATCGAATAACCGAGTTATTCTTGCACCGAACCGAGTTACTTCTCTACCAAATCGATTCATTCCTACATCGAATTTGAGTGGCTCCAAAGCCAAATTGATGATTTCCTTCACCTGATCGAGTTATGCCAGTGCTGAATCGCGTGATTCCGTGCCCAAGTCGAGTACAGTGAAATCTCCATGTAACCATATTTTTGTCAACATTCGGGATGTTTTTTTCAGCACAGTACTCGATTTAAAGGCTTTTTTTTAGGGTGATCGACCATGTCGTTAGATGGAGAATCCCCTTTGCCAAATCGAGCAATTCCTGTATTGCCTATTGTGCCAGATCAGGTTGCTCCTCCACCAAATGGAGGGGTTGCCCAACACCTTCGTGCCCGAGACCTCGACGCTCTTGCACCTGTTGAGCGTCTGCAACCTGTTCTGCCTGCCCTCCCCAGCTCGTGGTCCCTGGAGTCCACGGTGCCGTCCCACCCCAGCACCTCGACCCCGTCGGCCTCGTTGGCGGCACCACCGAGCTTCGCTTTGCTGACGTCCGCACCATTGTTGCAGAGATAATCTTTCTTCTGTTCTATTGCCTCTGGTTGATATTCCCAGAGGCGCAGTAAAGACAGTAGAGAGCAACAACAAAAATGGTCAGCAAAGACCCCCTAAATTCGTGGCATCAGCAAAATGTTCCAGGCTGAAATGTGGGTCAAATACCCTCAAGTGGGGCTAGTTGAAAAACAGAGACATGTGGGGGTCGCTTCTGCCCATCCCCCCTTCCCTTCCCCCTCCCCCCTGCGCTTACGCATGACGTCTCTGGCCTCTTCATGGCCGATGTTTGTGATATTTGCCAAGGAGATAAGACTGGAAAATTTGGACTGTTCAGCATTGAACCACTTTTGACTGTTCTCTTCCATGTGATCCCTCTGTTTCTTCCTTTTCGTCTTCCTTGAATTAGCAGAGACCGAAAAGCAGGCGGAAATGGAAGAAGAAACGCTGATTTCCGCTGAGAGATTCCTAAGAAACCAGACAGCTGCTGCTATCTAACACGTGAAAGCCGCTGGCATTTCTTGACGGATGCCTCCCTTTTTTGGCATTTCTTTTGGCATCAAGCTTGCAAATCGCGCGCGGTTTTCTCCAGTCAGCCCTACGACATCAGCTGACGGATCAGTGGAGCAAGATGTGTTTGCGAATCGTGCCCTGTCCTCTTTCAGTCAGACAGTCAGATCTGCAAACATGAGCAGCGACGGAAAATGTTCTTGCAGCCACCACCACCTCTAGCGACATCAGCTGACTGATCAGTTGACATCAGCTGATGTTCCTGGAGGTGGTCACTGCCACACATATGCAGGAGTGCTTGTCAACACCAAGCCCTGTCAGCTCTGCCAGAGCATTGAGCTGGCTGCAGCCACAGATATGTGCAACCATGGCTGCAAATCCTGCCAGATCGTCAGGTGACTGATCCATTATGCTCTGTCCTCCCCAGTCAGCCGCACAAATGCATCAGCTGACCTTTGAGGGGGAAGAAGGAGCCTTTGTTGCCTCATTTACACACCTATGCCAAATCCTGCAGGTGGAGCAGAAAGGAAGGGGAAAGAATTACTGACTTAACTCGATTCTGCTCCGAATGGTGTGAAAAAAAGTGGGGAAATGCAGAGAGAAAGCTGAGAGAAAGAGAGAGCGCAATTGAGCAATAAACTATATTTCCCCCCAAAGACACTCTTTAGAGAGGGTCTTTGCATGCATAAAAAGGGAGGGAGGAGCAGGGAGGAAACACGTATCTTGCCACTATAACCTCTCATTGTGCGACAAAATTCGCTGTTATGACAATGTCGGAAAAGTGGCAAAGATGGCAGAAGATGCACTCGAACCATTCCACATCGAAGATCCCACTCAAAGATTGGGATCGTTGGCCGCAAAACCGCAGCTCCAATGGAGTCCATTCGTGCCAGTTATGAGTGGAAAGAGGAACGTTCACACCATCATTTGTCCTAACTCGCATAAAAAGGGGGCCCCGCTCACATAACGTTCCCATCTGACCTAAAAAATCAGTAATTTCCACAGGCCAAGGAGAGACCGAGAGAGAAAAGAAAGAAATGAGCACCACCCATTTCAACTGACAGATCAAATTACAAGTATTTCGGGCGTCCCTTCCAGTTGGGGGTTTCCCACTTTGCCTAATAACTAAGCATTGTGAGACAGAAGCATCTCATCTGACCTAAAGATTTAGTCATTGTCCTTGTCACACAAGACCTAAAAGTCTAGTTGTCTTCTTTGTACTGTGTGAGACAGAAGGATCTCATCTGACCTACAGATTTAGTCATTGTCCTTGTCACACAAGACAGTGTGAGACAGAATGGTCTCATCCGCCCTAAAAATGTCTCCCTTCCCCTGGAACCCGCGACCCCGACCAAAGTCCCTTGGGCCCATTCGTCCCCTGGGCATGCCGAGTGCACCCTTGTCTGCCGAGTGGCAGCCCTGCCACCCTGTTGGCCCTTCCCGTCTGCATATGTCTATATCTCATCCCAGCCTCGTGCATGTTTATACGTGTAGGAAATGTCTGGGCCAAGAAATATGACTGAGATAACCGCAGTCAGTCAGCTGAGGCCTGCCAGAGTCTCCTTTTGTTTTGTTGTTCGCGCCGCGCATCTGTGTGTCAGCCCCAGATTCTTCTCCTCCCTCAGTCCCTCCCCAATCGGTCGAAGCCCGATCTGCATGCCCATTTTTGCCGCCTGCCCAAAGCCGCTCTGGGCGTAAAGAATGAGGTGCTCGACAAAACACTTTGGCGGCTTTTTTTGGGTGGGAAATGCCGCAATGTCAGATATTTTCACGACTTCTTCTTTATCGGGAAGTGCCGAGGTGAAGTCTGTGGGATGCGCCTCTTCCTCCTCTCCGGGGAATGCGACAAAATGCACGATTTTTAATAAGCTTCCACTACATCGATCTGTCCGCCCTCAGGTCTGGCGACGACGACGACGACGACGACGACGACGGGGACGACCTTGGCAGCCTCGGAGGCGCCGCTCACATTCACGCAGCCCCTGCCAAACCGACTGAGGTATTCAAATTCCAGCGGAGCCAGCCTCAAGTGCCTGGTCCGGGGACAGCTGAGGAGGACGACGGTAAGGGAAAATGCATAATTTGGCGGATTTTTTCTCTTCTTCCTCTTCCTTTTACTGGATTGAGTCAAGCTTAATTGAGGAGGAGGCAGAGAGAGAAAAGCAAGAAGAACCAACATTAATCAGAGGGGGGGGGGAGGGGGAAGAGAGGGAACGAAGAGGGGTGGAAATTGAATCCCAAATTTCGGGGTGGGCACTAAAAAAAGTTCTTTCTCAGTGACAAACACTGCGTCATCCGCCAGCAGAACCTGAAGTGAAGACCTTTCCCGAATAATGGCAGGAATGTAAAAATCTTTTTTTTTTATTCCGCATCCACCATTTTTTTTCCGGGAAACCTCCCGCAGCCGAGTTGTACGAAAGGAGGATTCTGTCTCTGGCCTTGTTTAGAATCAAACATGAGTCTTTTTCCCCGTTTTTTTCCACTGATGTTTCTCGGGTGGACGCGATCAGAGCCTTTCCGGTCATTTATCACGATATTTTTTTCACTCTCGCTGCAAAAGTCCGGATAAAAAAGCGAGAGTGGGAAGGAGGGAGAAGACTTCGCTATGCGGTGCGCCAACTTGAATAGATTCATCCGTCTCCGCGGCCGCAGCCACCGAAAGTAACTGACTTTCAGTGACTAAGCAAGGACCTCTTTTTCTTCTGGCTCGCGGTCTGCGAGGACTTTGCCGCAGACACGAGAAATGGCCCACCCAAATGAAGATAGTGCAGACGCCAGGGGAGGGGCGTGGCAGTCACCAAGGGAGGGGGTGGCAGTCTAGAAGAGGACGAGGCGTGTCGCGGGGGGCGTGGCGTGGCAGTCCAGACCGGGAAGGGGCAGTGACACGCCCACTCACCCACCTCTCTTGTCTCTCCCCTCCTCCCACCACCACTTTGGCTGTAACTTTCCTCGTCTCTGGTGTCTGAAAGCTTGATGAATTCTCCTCCGCGGCCGCAATCATGGCCTCCGCCGCGGTTGAGGCCGGAGCCGCCGCAAAGGGAAATACTTTCCGAAAGCCACAACCCAGAAACCTTTAATGTGTGGATTAAAAAAAAGTGGGAAGTCACTATTCATTTCCCTCTGCCTCCCCGTTGAAGGCCTTGAAGGCCTGTTGACATGCTTCCTTGCCTTCTCATTCCGCGATTTGCGCGGGAAGGAAGAATCAGGCCGATTTTTTGCCGCGGGCAGGCCTCCAGCAGGCCTTCTCCGGCGCCTCCTTCTTTCATCCCACCACATCAAAAAGGCAGGAAGAATAAAAGAAAGGCTTTTTCGAGAGCGGGAGGGTCTTTTCCACGGATGTGTGCTCGATGGTCCTCAGGGTGGGATGAAGGAGGGCGGGGGGAGGACCTTGGGGGGTCAAGTACCAGGACTGTCCGGGTCAGAGCCGGACCCTCAGGGTTGAACGCTGGCCCTGGACTGCAGGAGGCTGGGATGTTTGCATTGTTGTACTTCTTTATTAACGAAAAACAGGCCATTGATTCATACTTTCCCTGGGCTGGGCTGGGCTGCACTCAGAAGAAGAGTCATAAGTGAGACACTCCAAAAGAAAGATTCCTCTATTAAGATGAGACACCCTAAATCAAAGACTCAAACATTAAGATGAGACACCCTAAAACAACGATTCATGCATTGAGGGGAGACAAGTTATTTTAGAAAGCTCCCAGTTTGGGGAGGATTCGTGCAACTCTTGAACTCCTTAGTGGCAGAAAAATAGAAGAAACCCACTAGTTTGATAGCTCATTTCTCAAAAGAAATTCATGAGCTTTCCAATGAGTTGTAGCAGCTGCATAGTTTGGAAAGTCATAGGTGTAGAGCGTTAGTGTACTCAAGTCTGACTGGATGAGGATCTTTCCTTTCCCCCCTCAAATCTCAAATCCCTCCCCCCCCCCAAATGCTTTCCAGGAAAGTTTGCGCTTCACCCACCCTGTATGTTGAAAGTTTGCACCTCACCCACCCTGTATGTTGGGGAAAATCACCTGTTATGACTGATCTTTCACGTTGCCTCCCAGGGAGGTGAGATTTCTGTCTGGAAAGTTGCTCCAGAAGTCACGAATGTTTCTCTCTCTGCAAGAAAGTTTTTGTCCCCGCAGACGATCCAGTGGTTCCGCGGAGGCACCTCCGTCCCCGTGTCGTCGCTGCCGGGGCTGCTAACGCTGTCGTCGGACAACTCCACCCTGACGCTGGAGCCGTTTCCCTCGGCCAACTACCGGGCCGAGGTGCACAGCACTCAGTACTGGTGCACGGCCAGTGACGACGACGGCAGGTCCATCACCACCTGGAAGGTGGACGCGCGAGCAGGTAGAACAAACAAATATACAAATGTGGGGATGCCAAACAAGTGGAGAAACTTCCTTGATCAAGTGAAGATATTGGCTCAGGTGGGAGAAGCTCACTCAACTGTGGCACAGTCGAAAAGAGTCAACTTTTTCCACTTGAAAAGGAACTTTCGCACGCCGGATGCAGCTGTCAAGTCTAAAAACAGTGCATGAATTTGGCCAAACACAAGCGTTTGTGTGGTTTCTGGCATTTCAGTTTGAATTCACTTTCGAGCTGTGCCAAATGCCAGCGATGGAGGTCCTCTGGCCAGCAAAGAATTGCCCGTGGGCCTCTGTGTGAAGAACAGCAGCTGCAGACCAATGCACGACTTCTTTAACTTTTATTTTTAACCTTTATTGACTGTGAAGCCTTTTGGGGGTTGGGGGGGGATCTGGGCATGGCTCGTGACAGTCAACAGATCTACTGAAGGTTTTGACCCACCCCATGACATGTCATAAGTACATTGTCATTAGGTGCGGTGGGGATTTTTATGGACCAAAAAGGCTTGCACATTTTTATGTGTGGTGTCATATTCAATGGAGCCAGTATAATATACAAGGTTAAATCCAATGCTTGCACATCATTCAACACAAGGGCCATAGGCAATACCTTCCACACTGTCAAATGCAAGGCCATATCCCATGCTTGCACTTTATGAACCTTTATTGACTGTGCACCTTTGAGTGGTTTGTTGGATCTTGGCAGTCAATAGACTGCATTTTGACTCCCCCTTTATTTGTTAATATAACCCAGTGTAGCTGTAGGAGTCCCCATGTCTTTTGCCCATGTGTGTCTACTATCAGACAAGGGGGAAATTACTCCCTTCTCGTCTCAACTGCCACATTGAGAGGCCTTCTTGTTGTCTCACTGTCTTCTTGTGCCTCGACTCAATTTGTTGTACACACTCAGAGATAGCGCAAACAAAGTTCTGAGGAAGAGAGAGAAAAAAAGATGCTTCTCCAGAGAAGTCTTTCTTTAAAGGGTTAGTTAGGTCAGAGGCCCTTTTTTCTATAAGCACATCCAAGTTGCGGCACATGTTATAAGTTCAGCAGCTTCAAGTATTAGAAATTGCAGGCCATTTTTTCCCTTGTCGAGCCCTTCTTTCCCCCCTTCTCCGTGCTAGAGCAGACGTGCGTGTGCAAGATGCCGTCAGTCGATTGCTTCCTTCTCTGCAGACGTTTTTTGCCCTCGCGGGGGGGGGGGGGGGGCGGCGGGGCGGGGCGCGGCGCCGCGCGCGCGGCCGGCCGGCCCGGCGAGCGGGGGGGGGGGGGG
>JAAUXU010017599.1_pt1 | contig 22094 bp, 19 predicted proteins | sample 7278151 | NCBI WGS metagenome assembly JAAUXU01 (sample SAMN14350113, study PRJNA611818) | marine sediment metagenome | isolation source: surface marine sediment (1.8m) | place: French Polynesia: Moorea | collected 2018-08 | reverse complement strand
TGTCCCCCCCCCCCAATTTAGTGTTTCAAAAGAGCAAAGAAACGTCTTGACGTTACCTGGATAAGATGATGGAGGCGACAATGTTTCCAAAAATCCCCAGGATGCAGAAGAATGTCTGGGAAACGCCCTCAATCCAGAAGGAAACCTCGAGGGGAAACACAATGTTAGGTAGTGCTGTGATGCTTGTTCGAAGCCGCAACTTTTTTGTGTTAGGAGGGTGTGGGGTTGAAGTGTGAGTGGCTGAATTTGTCCGACTTCATTGTCCCATCGACTCCATACCAAGCGTTACGTCGCCTTGTGTCTCATACGTGAATCATGCGTACTTATATCCAACTCACCTGCTCAGACAACTCCTGTTGCGATTCGTTCTCCTGTGGACACTCCCTCTGGAGCCTGAGATACTCCTCGTCGGAGAAGTTTGTTGGATTTATGAAAGCTTCTGTAGAAGTGGCGTTGTCGTTTGGATAGAGTCCAGCCTGGGATAGGACAGCGACGGTCGCGTTGTCTGACAACGTTGCCATGACAGATTTCTCACAGACACCTGAATGGAGTGAGCAGAAACATGAGATTGGCGTGAGGAAGACAGGCAGGAAATTCTGAAGAAGCGCATTGAAGGTCCACAGACACGTTCTTCGACGCTAAATTAGGTGCGCTCCAACAATGTATGAACATGTGCTCGTATATTATTGATCAGAGAATAAGCGATGCTTTCCTTTTTGTTTACGAATGACGTCTTGACATTTAGGAATCGATTGTGCCGACTTTTCTTTCCTTGGGCTACTGTCTAAGCTGTCCTTTCCAAATTTCGGCATCCATTGCTGGTGTCACTCCTCAGTTGTCCCGATAGACGTCAGACACTCTACCCAAACTTTGTTAATAATTAGTTACAATTGGTCATTAATTCCTGTTTGCTATTGATCATCATCCTGTGAGGACGTCTTGGCCTCGCGTTCCTATTGGTCAAGAATGGAATTTATCATATGCTGAAGCACATATGTTAACCCAAGATCTTCCAGGAGCCTCTGAACCACCCACTGATGTCCTTCTGGTGCAGGAGAAAGCTTGATTCTTGGCAGTCAGCATGATAGTAGGTGTACGTGAGACGAAATGCTCACTGCACGAGCGTCTTGCACGGTATCTTGGTACACCAGCAGAACTGTCGTACATTTGGAGATGACATAATGGCCCCAAGTGGTGTGTACATGCACGCGTACCACGACGACTTTTGCAGTCTCTCCGCTTAATGGGGACCTCCTTCTCAAATGCCGATTAACCGAAAATCCCATTAATTCGACAAGAGCCATGTGGCACTTGATGACAAAGAAACCCCTTTTCTCCGAAATCCCGTTTATCCGAGTTCCAATTATGCGGAGACAACTGTTCCTTGAACGTTGGAGGAGCTACATGCGCATTTGTACTGTGAAGAGGACCTTATTATAAATTATAATTCACTACTGCTTTTATTCCACAAAAATAAAAAAAGCTTTTTCTTTCCTCATAAACCACCCACGGCGGTTCTTTCCAAAAAGACTACCTCATTATTACGGCTCATGTCTACGCGAGTACGCACACAAATCTGTAGTACGTACAAGCTTTAGTAGGTCGTAGTCGTGAGGTGATGGTCGACGCCGGACTCAGGATAAGAAAATCACTTGGGGACGAAGGATTTGGATTCAGTTGTCTGGAGCGAATGAACAGCGCTTATTGCTCGTCAATCTCACGAAAATGGCCACTTTCGAAAAATTTTGGCTTAGAGTTTTGGTGGAGAACCGTTTCTGCTTCGTACGCAATTGAGTGCTGACTGAACAGCTGGACAACAACCCGTTTTCTTCACACACCGAGAAGTGCACACATTTCTCGAGAGGCGGATGCGCGAGCGCCCTTTCCTCCCCTTCTTCACCGTCATCCACTTCTTCCTCCTGCTCCTCCCAGTCACGTTCTTGGTGGACCTCGGGGGCGATGTCTGTTGTTGGTCGATAGATTTCAAGGTCGCTGTCCACAGCTCACTCCGGTCCTCGTCCATCATCATTGCTTGCCTCAGTCGTTTCTTGTCATTGCTGCCATCCTTTTCCATCTTTTCCGGGGGGTGAGGACACATTTAGTCCAGCAACTGATGACAGATTCTGCCCGAGGAGCATTCGAACTGATTTACACTCCAAGCCAGGGTTCACGCCATTTGAAATGTTGACGACCCCAGATATTTGACCCAGCTTCACTTGACCAAAGGGCCTGACAACACAGCATTCTGATCCCTGTTGACAGAGACAACCTCGGACAGAGACAACCTCTTCAGAATATACGACATCCCCTGTCCTGTGTTAGCTTGGAACCGGTCTCAACTTTCATGGCTTTCAACGCTTCGCAAAGAGGCTGAGAAATGTTCAGCTTTCATCTTAGACTGGTTTTCAGGGACGCATATTCGGAGGCCACCAAAACCTCTTTCTTCTCTGCCAGAGACATTGATTTGAGCTTCTCTTCGATGATGCCGTGATAAGAAACAAGAAATGGTGATAGCGAAGAGCAGAAGAACTTGAGCATGCACAAAAGAGCGTCATCAATTGAGAAAAATGACGACAAATGAACAAGAAAACATACTAGTTCAAAGACCAATTTTTCTCAGTTATCTGACAATTTCCCGACAAGAAATCCACTTAGACAGAAATTCTCGACAAAAACGCACTTGGGTCAAGTTTCTGGGACTTCAATGCACTACAGTGATACTAGGTATCACTGATTCTATTCTCCAGTACCTCACTTTATCAGAGTCCATTGCATTAATTATTTTCTTGTGGAACAGCTGTCATTGTCCAGCACTCCCGCTCTTTTCATCGCCCGCCCCTGATAAAAAAGATATGAAGAAGTACGATGTGTGCAGTGGATTGCTACGCTGACAGACGCACCAACAGTGGTCTTGATCAAAGTCATTCACTGTTCGACGGTGAGACAAAAACAGAGCCTACTATTAAGGCCTTTGTCTAAGAAGACAGTTGGGACACTGGAACGCAGTGCTTGTAGTATGGTAGGTAGCAACATTGTCGAGTCCAATTCGACTTGAAACAACGTCCAGTCGAGTTGGGTCAGGTTGTGAAACTACAGGTAGACTCGAAAAACTAGACTCAGGTTTGAAATGACAATTCATGTAAAGTCTTGCATTTAGAACATGGGGTTCTTGAACCATCATTTTGCTTTATAGATTTCTTCATGTACTGGATGAACAGAGAAAATGGCGGGCTAGCTCTCTTTTAAAAAATATATGATTGTTAGGATACACCCAAAAAACGAAAATTTATGGAATTTGGCTGAGTGCATCTTAGATTTGTTCCCTAATGCCAAAGGGCAATAATAGTTTTCAAAATATTTTGCCCCCTCTCTTGCAATGGAGTTTTACAACATGAGTTCAGTACTGAACGAGGAGTTCAGATTTGGAAGGCTATGGGGTAGAGCTCCACAAACTTTGCTTTCAGTTTCATTTGACTGCAGTGTGACACTCTAGCATGTAGAAAGTAACTAAGCAGGGCCATATAAAATTTGTGATGTTGACCTAACATCCTTATCTACTGTGAAGGCCGAGAGTTGAACCAAAAACATGGTGGTTTTTTTGCATTCCATTAGACTAGAATGTCTTCAAATGGAGTCTAGCACCAATATTTAGTGCACAGCAAGAGATCACAAAATTTGGTGCATCCCAACAAGGACTCCCTCTGTTCCAAAAAAAGCGCAGCATTTCAATATTTGAGCTTGATCATTGGCTACATATAGTGATAAGCAGTTTTGACGAGTAGATATCCCAGATGATTAGAAGAAGTACTTGGGCATATTTTGCAGCCCTCCAAAAGCCTTATGCAACAATTTATCCTCCATTGAAAGTCAACAAATCTGTTGAAAATTGAAAGAGCACCAGCCACTGTGACAACACGACTTTGCAAAAGTCAGGAAACTTTGCTTTGGCTGCTATAAGCATTAAAAAGAAGAATCTGTGTAATGAAGAATGACAGGCTGTGGTATCCTTCTCTCTGGACGAGTGCGAAAGTGGCAAGTTTACAAGGAATGCCATTTTTGAGGCAGCACCACATTTTGTTGTGCACAGATCAACATTTTCAAAGATTTGGAGTCTAGCCTGGGATTCCATTGCTGATGGGAACTTTATGGTGAATGTCAAGTCGAAGAATAAAGGCAATGGCGGAAGAAAGCGCAAAGATTGGTAAATGTGGCGCTTTATTTTGGAACAGAGGAATAGAGGTATTTAATATCAAGCCTAAAGTTTTCCACTACCCTGTATTACATGATGTGCCATAGTCTAAGTCAAACATTTGGTGGAAAGTAAGAGCTTGTCAACCCCAGGCGGCCGAGCTGCTGCTTCGCACCAACTATGAAGCAGACATCTCAAAATGGTAACCATCAAGAAGAAATTATGAGGAATCAAGTCTTGGACACCTTGACCTGGATCGTCTCGCCCTTTGGGAGGCCCGTGGCTTCACTTCTGATGGCCTCTTTTGCGATGATTCGCAATTTTTGGACAGGCTGCTGATGCTTCGTAGGTGCTGCCAGACTGAACTGAGCTTTGTCACCAAATTTTTGTCATCTGATGCTTCGTAGGTGCTGCCAGACTGAACTGAGCTTTGTCACCAAATTTTTGTCATACGCTTCGGCCAAGCACTGAAACGTGTGCCGAAAATTCCAAAAAACGAATCAGCCCATCAGAAATAAAGAAATGAAGCTAAAATTCCACGTTGCACTTGCTCTAATCCAGTTTTCACAATTCTGTGTTGGTCTTCATCGAGTCGAAGCAACATTTCACGTGACTGATCCAAAAAAATAATGATTACATTACTGCAGGACAAAAATAGAAAAAAATTATGGAGGTTGGGGATGATGTTGACCGAGACCTCCCCTTTCTGGCTGGTGTTGGAGACCTTGGCATAAGGACCCTTCTCATTGGCAAGGTCAATGACCTCATTGGCAAGGTCTCATTGGCAAGGTCAATGACTCATTGACCTTGCCAATGTTTTCACAACAATTCTGTGTGCTTCAGCTTTTTGTGCGCCTTCATAAAGTTGAACCTTTCGTCATTTTAGCATGCCACCAAAATTCCAATCCAGCATTTCAGATTTCTATCAAAAAAGAATCAAAGAAAGATAATTAAGCTCTGGCAAAATACTCGTAAAAGTTCGTCAGTGCCAGTCAGCAAAATTGCGAAGCATGAAATTACATTGGAGCTTAAAACTCAAGCCTTACATCAGCACCATGTCACTCATTTTCAATAACAGACGGCGCTGACCACCCAATATTGTACATATGATACCTCAGTATGTTATGGAACCAACATTCAGTTATTGGACCGGGCGATCTCGCTGGTCTCAGTCTACCCCTCTGCCTTCCAGGGGACAAGAAAACAGCCATATCAAAGTTCAGAGATGCACTTCAGGCTTCCTAATTGACTTCAGCACAGAACTAAGCACTTAACTAGACGTTAGGTCACGAAAATGGCTGACAATCAGAGTCCACTGACAGAGAGGAAACTCCTACGTCATTCCTCATTACAGACAGAACAAAAATAGCTTTCACCGTCACAAAGTCTGGTACGTAATGCACAATATGGCATGACATTCATGTGTTGTGAAATATTTTTAGGAAGTCCTCCATTCGTTAAGAGAGAAACTTGTTCAAGTGAAAATTGTGCTGGGATGAGGCTACGTCCTTGTGGCTGAACTCACATCAATATACCAGTTCTGTTGAGGATTACTGCAGTTGAAGAGTCGATCGCTGTGGCGGCCTCACGTGTTTTGTGACTCAAGGATACAGTACACTGATGGCCCACGACGAAGGTGAGCGCCAGCCCCGTGACCTACGCCACCATGTCGCAGGACATCCTGGCTGCCGTGAGCCTGCAACTTCAGGAACTCTGGCAGTCAAAGTCCACTGCGTGGTTTCACACTACAGAGTCTCACGTTCCCCTCCACCAGTTTGTGGCAGGGGAGGCCACAATACCAAGGGGATTCGACATAAAATCGAATTTATCCATAAAATAATCAATGATCTATATTTTCTCCCAATAAAGTTAGGAAACAAAAGTTCGATTTTTTTCCGAACAGAATGAGCCACTCCGGCCGCAGTGTTGCATAAGTGAAAATAAAAACAGTTGCACTGATGGACTAACGTGGCTTTGCAAGTGCGGGAAAGTCAGCCAAGGAGCGCCTTCTTTGCGCTGCAGGAGGGCCATGGAGATGCAGCTCTCAAGAAGTCGCAAGTCTATGGTTTGCTGAGACCGCCAAAAAAAAGGCATGAAGGATGTGGAAAGTCATATAGGGAAGCACGGCTACCATGCTCAACACTTGTGGGCACAGAGACCGATATTGGATGCATGAGGAGAGGTTTCTGAGTCTGGCGGATTTGTCACCATTGACAACAGGCTGACTGACACGCACCACGTGGAACGATGCGCATCACCTTGCATGATGACCTGAAGCTGTCCAAGAAGAGAGCGAACTTGGCTTTGAAGTGAATCAGCCCGTAGCTCCCATAGAAGTGCATGAAACCAAGCGCTACTTACTTCAGAAGAAAGGAAATAGTGTCGGGTGCAACATTTGTCACAGAGTTCGGAGCAGAAAAAGACTGGTTCGAGACAGTGGACAAAAAACAAGACCCATTTCTCTGACTGCTGCTACTACAATGAGATGGAGGAGGTTGCACCACCAGAAGGCCAATCAGTGGATCAGCACAGACTTATCCACTGATCTCCTGTCAGGCTCATTTAGCACTCAAATGCCCCCAAAATGAAGCAGTTGCACGAACATTTGTCTATTTAATGGTGCGCCTATTAAGAGACTTATCAAGTTTGAGGGAGTAAAGTGTCGAACGTCTACCTCCAGTTCATGTTGCCTTTTTCTTAATAACGCATAAATGCATTCACTGGGTGTAGAACAAGCAGTCATACAGCTCGCAATTCATATTCAGGTAGTGCTGTTAGAAGTGCTTTAAATGGACATGTGAAGTTATGGTACGAAAGTGAAACTTCTTACGAGCTCAGCTACTTTCTGTTTTCGTCGTTTTAGAGGCCAAACTATGCACTGTGTTGCCAGCAGAGTCACTTAAAGTGGGAAGGGCAATTTCAAGTCAAAAAAATGCTCACCCTGTGCACGCTGGACTCTTCGCCACCTGACAACAGAGAACTGAGAGGCACCTTTCCAATGTATTAAAGCAATTTCATCAAAGTTTACGACAGCAACAAGGACGTGTTCGCGGAGAAGTTGGCGACCAGGGATCCTCTTCTTTCCATTTGGGCCTACGAGGCAGCACGTGGAGTGGCTTGCTAAGGATGCAAACCCACCTCAGAAGGCCAAGGTCCAGAACAGCTCTAAAAAGGTCATGGTGGCATCGCTATTTTGATGTCCACGGACTTGTGCATCAGCACTGGGCCGGCCGCAAGAGCATCTCCGAGTGCTACTCTACACCCCATTTCTGTCACCTTGGTCACAAGAGGCCCCCGAACTTTCAGTCTGATGGCTCTTACATGAGGAGAACGCTCGACCTCATACCAGCCTCAGACGTTTTCAAGGCTGGAGCAGGGATGATGACGTGAAGCTCTCCTCGGGCAGGTGGCTATGGAGAAATACAGTAGAAGACACCTGCGTCAGCAGCGGTGTTGGCAGCGGTAATGGAAGTGAATCAGATAAAGTGTTGCCTCCGCTCAAACTCTTTTCCTACTTGCATACACACAGCGAGGTTTTGCCCGTCAGAAACTGTTCAAACAGTTTTACGAAGTGGACAGCTAGATAGGCGACTGTAAAGTCTTCCTACAGGGTTATTCACTCGAAACGTAGTTACAAGTTTACGACTTTCTTAACTATTACTTTCCGTAATAAGTGACTGTGACTATATGCATCGACTTGCTAACTTTGACAGATACAACTGCACCCATTATTAAATCGAACTCATCTCCAATTCATGCACATTTCTTGAAAACCAAATTCATCTCATCACTTGTTTTCGTTTCCCCCTACGTACTGAAGTGGTGGAAAAATTTAAAAAATATATCTTAATTCATACCAGCTATGGCAAGAATGTGTAAAACATCATGGATGCATTCATAATGTTTTTTGTCTCCCCACACTTCCGTTAATTAACCCTGTAGCGTCGAAGAATGCTAGTTGTTGAAGAGCAGCATTTTATGGAGTAGAAGTGGTCAGGTGCTCGTTCTTGCCCAAAATTGAGGTTTTTGCTCTTGACTTATTTGCTCAGTGGTGCTTCGGTACCAGCGTCACCGTCGTGTGCACTCTGTGCACTATACAATCTCGGCCTTCAGTAGCTCCTGCTCCGACGTACGAAGGCCACACGTTCAGTCTGTGCTACTTTTGGGACACACTGTCCAAACACAGAAAAGTGTTCGCCACTTTGTCCCCTTTGCGTCGCTTCGCCTTCAAAGAGGCGTCCCCTCATTTTGACTCACCCTGTACGTGACTGGGTTGGATTCATCAATCTGACCCTCAGCGCTCTATTTCCATCAATCAGGCTGATCGGGAAAAGATGGTTGCGGTTTTGCTAATGGAAGTCTGAACCACTTAAGTGGATAGAGAAGACGATGTTTCTCTATTTCAGCAGTCAGGGTTAGTTGGGCTATTATATATTAAACTAACTGATGTAATGGAGCAGCATCCAGTGAATGGGGGGAAGAACGAACCAAGGCCCTGAGATTTGGTGCGGAAAAAGATCGAAAATACCAACTTCGGGGCACTCTGGCGTGAGACTTGGTGGAAATACGGACAAATGAGAGAGGAATCATCTTACAACAAGGGAGGCCTCTCCGAATACAGCAAAAATTGAGAGAGAGGAGCTAAGAAAAAAGTTAGTCCCTTGCTGAAAAAACTTTTTTGAAAAGGAAATTATCCCGTCATCACTCAGCAGGGGCAGGAGTACGAAAAACTTGCGGTTGCAGGCAGAATTGGCAAGAGAATGGTTATTTTCTTCTGGCTTTTAGGCCGAATCTTGCACTTTTCCCAGTGTGTCTGTATTTGTACGTGCGATGAAGCAACTCATACGCTGCTAGATACACGTACTGCGTCTCAATTGTCCTCGGGAGAGTCGCGTTCACAAATACGTATTCAGTCAATCCCTTGCGGTCCTAATCTCCTAAGCACGTTCTGGAGAAGGTGGAGGGGTCTTGGCAAACTCACAAATGCGGGTAACACCACAATGTGCCTCCACTTTTCTGAAGGCACATTGCAGCTACACAGGAACTGCACTTAATGATACTTGTGCAGCCCTCTCGGCAAAAAGTGCATTTCCCCGTCAAAAAAAACCACGAGGAGGAAATATTGAAATATTGGAACTTATCAGCCAAGTTGTCTGGAACACGAACTCTCAAGACCATAAACTAAAAAAGGCCAGCATTCCATTTTTATATACAATGCAGTCGACATTCGATTTTGCCAAGTTGTTGCAAACAAAAAGTTAGCAAAATTGAATTTTTCCGACGTCAAATGCCTTTTTTTAGCATTATACAGCAGAGTTGCATTTAGACTTCGCCGTCTGTATTCCATATTGAATGGAACAATGCATACGTGCCGCAGATAAGAGTGGACAAAGAAAAGGACCAAAACTTGCATACCACGAAGCCCTGGAGGCCCACCAGGAGGTAACAAGACGAGCTGGGTGAACTTTCCAAAATTAAATGTCCTTTTTAACTGTAGAACAAAGCGTCTCATCCCAGAAAAGTGATTCCAAGCTCGAAAATCGAACGTGGCACAATCGGGGGTCGACTGTACCTGCAGCAAAATTCATAACCCAGACGCATCAATCAGCCTGGGCGAAAAAGTCACCAATGTGTCCCGGAGACCGTGTCTTGGACTCGGTTGCCCGTCAAACTTCCCCAGAATCACTCGTCTCGTCAATCTCAGACTGGGGAACAGATGAACAAGGACTGTACAAGAGGAATACTGCAACATACGGTGGACTAGAGTGTGTGGTGGTTCAATTATGATGTGATATATGCCATTTAGATCCTTAGCTTGAAGCACAAAAACAGAACAAGACTGAGCGTAGATTCCACGCCATCGCTCAAATGCTCGCTGAATGGAAGCATTTCGTGAAGCTTGGACAACGCTTCCAAGTAGGATGTCACCATGTTAGTGGAGGTGTGGGTATAGAAGATGCAATGTAGGACTTGAAGTTTTCGGTGCTTTTCGGAACTTGTGCAACCTCTGCCCACAAATGTTTTTTTTTTGCACATGGGATGGGGCATGCCAAATAGGGGGCCCGGGGGACTTGACCCCAAAAAAATCATTTCACCCCCACAATGAGCTAAAGTTCCAGCCTCTCCGACACACCTCTCTGTCTAGGCTGCTGACTTTTGAGCACTGCAGAATTAAAATGGGCAGTCCAAACGTTCCACTTTTCTACCCAGTCTTGTGTCCCTTACTCTCAAGAACCGGATTGAGGTGTCCACTTCGCACTAGAAGCTGAGTATGGGGGGCGAGTTTAGCCTGCAAAAGTGACTTACGGCAAGGACTGTATGTTAGTTGATCCTCCTGCCAAATCCCCCCTAAAATGACACCCACTGTTGCTGTATTTGATAAGTCTGTGTCCCAGAAACGCCGTTGCTTCGTCCAAATGCACCACGGAAGAATGTTTCAGAGGCAAAAACATACGAGACAAAATGTCGATATAAGAAAATTTCCTATTCGGTCGACCACTAAACTGCTTCTGAATTTATTAACCGACCAATATTTCTTTCCCTTGTCAGTAAAAAAGCTGATGAATTTTTTTGCACAAAGAAATGCTAGCTGCATGGGCCCAGAAAGTGTTAAAACTAGAGCTCAGCACGCTTCATTTCTGGATACAGTGAGAAGAGAGTTCATTTAAGTTGTTGAGAGCAGCGGTGTTCACAGAAGTCAGCATCATTGCTGGGAAACTCCATAAGGTTGACTGACACTATATGATCTCGAGAATTATTTTATTAAAGAATATATTGCGTCGGGCAGGTGGGCCCTTAAGACTTAAAGATCAGACTGATGTTAATGAAGTCCCCCCTTGACAATTCTTGTGAATGCTTCATTTGATCTCTTGAAATCGACAATAGAACCTTCTCCAGTAGAGACAGCTGACGACCTAAAGCTCCTGTTCCTCATCGAGATGTCTTGTGAGGAGACAAGGAACCCAGGCTCGTGCAGACAACAAAGGAGAAGTGAACCCTTTGGGCCCAAGAATGGCTTAAAGCTGATGACCAGCCTGAAAGTCCACCTCTCTTTTACAATGAAGTGGAGGCAATTGATCAGGATGAACTCATTCACTTAAGCTTCTGCTTGAAAAAGTCCACCTATTCATTGAAAAGCCAGACACACATCTCCACCAAGCTATCCCGGGCCATCTGCTGGTAATATGACCGTGTGATCTCACTTGGATGGACATCAGCAGCAGCTCCACTAGGGCCTTTAGTTTTGTTCTAATGGCGAAAATATGTGCACAAATTCTGCCAGACTTTTCGAATCATCTCCGCCAAGGCCATCTTGTGCTCTGTGAGTGCCATCAAGTAGACTTTGTCCTTCCTTTCCACATGGACATTGTGGTCCTATTGGCTTTTTTGTGGTTCCCATTGCACGGACGAGCTTCACCTCCTCTAGCAGCACCTCCCTCAAGACTGCAACCCTCTCCTTGGGTATGATATGGGACTTCAAAAGTCCAACACATCGTGCTCTGTGGTTCAATGCGTTATTTACTCTGTCTATTTCTCATCTTACAGTTTGGTTTCAACAGGTGCTCAGCAGTGTGTGACTTCATCACAGACTGCTTATGCTACCAGGTTGACCAGACTAAATAACATGTAACCACCTCTGAAGTGATGCCAATTACACGGTATAAGCGGTCTGTGATATCACTGACCAATCTGATGTCGGAGCCCTGACGTCTTATCCTTATGAATGAAATAAAGAGCCATCGGCCTGGCACTCAAGATCGGCCTGATCAGCCCGCCTCGTCAGCCCGACACATCGTTCTCGAGATCAAAGTGTCAATGAACCCTCACCAACCAGTGCGCACTTACGCACACAGCCTTTTTGGGAGAGTCCAAAAGTGAGGCCAATGCTGTCAAAAAAGGACGGAAAAGTGGGATTGCCTCGAATTTTCCTAGCTTTTATCTTGTCGGGGTTCACTCGCAATCCTGTGTGCTTTGGTGCGGTTTCACTTCCAAAAAGCTGCTTACATACGATACATCAAAGTGGTCCCAGAAGATAATCACGCCCGTCCGTCACGTGCAACAACACCACTCATACACTCTCTGACTGCCTTCATCCCCAGATCTCAGTCCTCTAGATTATTACCATCCCGGGCGAGGTGACTGTTGAGCGTGTAGCTTGCAAGGAGTCTGCACCGAATATGAAGGCTGCTCTGCGGCGGCGTCTTAGTGCCTCTTGGCAGAAGCCAGGCAAGCACCAGAATTACGGATTGCCTATGCCAGCTTCCCCTCCACTTGCAGGCTCACGCACTGACGTAGGTCCTGAAGGCAGTTCTTCCAGATCTATGCATGACTCCATCATGCACCACATAATAGATACCGACAGCCTCCGTGTGCTGCTGCATGTGCAGGGTCTGCAGATGATGCACTAAGTAGGAAAACTACAGGATGCCACGAAAGCTTCTTCCTCCTCTGTTACACAGAATAATAAGCGATACAATTGAGTGTCACCAGACGTCCATTCCTCTAAACAAGCAATTTTATTCTTTCCATCATGCCAACTGCACGGCCACTCAGCTCTTCTGAAGCACCCATGCCTCAATCGAAGATCCTCACCAGGAGAGATGACGATTCGTAGATTTCCTGTCTCACAACTCCACAACTTGGTGCATAGAGCTCAAAATTACCAACTCCTTCATTGATATATCAAGTGAGAGGTACCATTTCGTTGTGGTTATGGCTCAAAACCCAAAATTTGAAGGAGGGAGCTGCTTTGTGAAAGGTTCCGCTCAGACCTTTGCGAATGGAACTTTTCATTGTCCTGACTCATGACAAGTGGAGGATGCTTTGATTCGGCGACTCGATCGCCTGTACATCAAATCAAGACGGAAAATGCCTTTAGGAAAGGCGGATGTGATGGTGCCAATGGCACAACTTCTTGACTTGAGAGTTTTCGCTCGTCATATTTGAAGTGTGGGGGGCGCAAAAAAAACTTATTGTGATGGCTCATGAGGAGGGGTGTAAAATTGTTCTACATATGTCTGGGGCATTTTTGGTATTGGCACATGAAAGGTGTCCCTATAAAAAAACATATTTCGCCCATCATCTGGGGGTAACACAACGCAATCAATACCTACCTACATGGTGGTGTCCTATACAGTCCTTGGCGTAGGTAATGTTGCTTGGTGGTTAGTGATATCATACACTGACTGGGAATGTTGTTAATATTAATCATTAACCATCCAGCGACATCACTTTCGCCAAGGACTGTATTAGGAACACTCTTTGTGAGGACGTTGTAGTCAAATGAAACTAAGAGCTCACCAGTTTTCAGGTCCTTTAAAACTTTAGTGAAGCAGTTCGTAAGGGTGTTAGGTCAACATTTCAAATTACACCTGTTTAGTTACATTTCCTGATGCTAAGCAGCAGCACTGTAGTCTATAGAAAGTGAAAACAAGGTGTGTTTGGCTTTGCCTTCCTAATTCCTAGGTTTTGTGTCACACCACACCTTTTGGAAAGTTCCACGATCTATCTTCACGCATGATGCCTAAAACGTGGTGGGCAGGGGGATTCCGGGTGTTCTAACTTCTAAACTAAGCACCGATGTAAGACGTTTCAGACTTCTAAATCTCAGGGGACACTTTTACTAAATGAGTTGCGTAGAAGGACAGCTCTCTGAGCCATGTAGTGTACACATGCATCGCAAAGTCACTTTTCATGGCTGCCCTTGAAAGATAGCTGCATGTCAATGGGAAGCAAGAACAAGATGGGCCCCATGTCGATTGACTGGGAGAGCATCATGGACGTCTTTAATGAGGCTAAGGTTGTTCCAGACATCAGCAACAATCGGACCTGCATCAGTTGGACGAGTCAGACTCCGAGCTATATGAAAAATAAATGCGCATACACACATGTACACACACTTATGTCTACACACGGCAAGAACGTGACAGAATAGCTGAGCAAAAGCATCTCCCCATGCTTGGCTCCTGCGATTGACGGGTACATTAAACGACCGTTCTCCTGGACGGAGAGCGAAGAAAAACACGGTGCGTAAATGACGCGCAAGTGACGGATTGAACAAGCACTGCTCTCCGTCACGCCACGCTGAGTAAATGAGCAGAAGCAGGAGCAAAAAGTGCTACACGGATAAGTCGTGAAGTTGCCTTCTATCGACAGCTGATTAGGAGGTCTTCCCGGAAATGGAACACGTACGTTATCATGGGAGATGCAGAAAAAATGCAAAAAAAGCAGCCTCTATTGGCAATGTCACCAAAGTTCCCTTTGAATGGCCTCGAACTAAAGAGATAAATACTCTTTCTGACAAAAGAGTATATTAGTGGTACCAGCAGCCTGGGACAAACTTGCTTAGTCTGTTTTAGACACCGGCCATTAAGGTGGCTTTTTTCCTGAATTAGTTTCCATGTGATTTTCGTCAATGGAATACATTTTTTACGCATAAAAAAGAAGAAGTTTTGAAGAATATGTCTGACAATCATATTTGTGTAAGTGCAACATTAAAGAAAGGCCATAACTTGCTCAGACGGGTAGCTCGGATTTCGGCTCTTACGTTTTTTTTCATTCCTTCATCCTGTACTTTCAAGAAGTGGTGACCTTCTTCATAGAATTTTTTTTTGAAATCTTTTACCTTCCAGGACCGAGTGAGGATCTATCCCGCTTTGCTCCGGTCATATAATACCGTATATATCATATATTCACCTAACAAAACGTGTCTATGTCAACAATGACAAAACGTCTGTGCGTGCGCGACCGATACTACTTTTCACGGTGCCATCCATGCACTCTGTGCAGGAAATCCACACAGTTCATGCACTGTGTTGTCTATGCCCTTCGTACCCGATCCTCCTTGTTTTGTCCAAGTCCTCACAGAGTCTTTTACTTTTGCCACTGGATAGTCTCGAGTACCTCTCCTCCAAAGTGCTTCAGAGCCTGGCAAAGCAACACTTTTCTCTTCTGCAACCCACCAGAGACAGTTGTGGCACAGCTAGATTGCCTGAAGGCACCGGCCTATTAAGAATCTGGCTCAGCAACAGCTATCCATGACCTCACTGAGGAGGGAAAGAGAATGATTTAATGCATACACACTTATGCAGCAAATGTAACTTTTAACCCGGATTTGGACCTCAAAACGACCGTAAAATACACAATTAACCCCCTCCACGACCCGTGGAAAGTAGCATTTGCTGGCCAACTTTGAGCCCAACATGATGACATCCCCGAGGTGCTTTGTTCTAGGCAAAGGCTTCACCTCAGAGCTGGAGGGGGAGATGAACCTGTTATTCCTGCGGTTAAAGGGAACATTTTCGTGTCTGAGAAGATCTTGATCCTGTCGCTGTGGTTCTTCAGCCATGTGAGAACATGGACATCTGGTGATCTGATTCTCCTTGCTGGCCTCAGTGAGGATCTGCTTGGAATGACGAGCTCTGGACTTCATCATCCCCAGGTCCCTGATGGCATGACCCATAGTCTTGGACCTCACCATCATGTCCTTGGCGAGGTTGGCCAGGCTGGTGGTCGGGGTGGCATTGATCTTGCTGTCCAGGTCCTTCAGGTGTCCTCTTCTTGTTGGCCGGGGGGGGGCCTGTTGGGCGCCAATCAACAGCTGACAAGCTGAGCGTTTGAACAGTGCAAAGTTTAACCTCATTAAGGAGTGTAAAAATGCAAAAAATGGCAATTCCAATTTTGCTTACCAGACCCTGTATATTCAAGGTCCTTTTTTCGCGCCCGAGCATACTTAATGGAGCAAAAGACACAAAATTGGGAACCAATATATTGCAAGATTCTTTTATTTTCTTAGGGTGTGACGTAGGCCACGGCAAATTCACGGATGTCCTCGGATGTCTTTTGTACCCAGTGCCCAACTTAAGCTGAACAGGCCTTATGACAAAGGATGCTGTACCAGAAATCAGTATGGAAAATGAAATGGTGTGATCCAATCAGGAAGTTGGCAAGGGTCAGCAGATGTCTGAGATGGGACTTGTCTCGAGAAACTTGAGTCAGCAGTGTTCCCCTGGATGAATCCCGAATAAATTACACAGAAGACAGACAAAAGAGAAAAATTCGTGCAATATGCACAATGTTGTCACATGAGATTCAAGCACCGTGGCTCTGAAAGTTATCAGCTTTAATCAGCACCTGCACCATTGGTCCAATCGACCCAATTCCTCAAATTCCACTTCGTATTAGCTGTCATAGATATTACATTCTGCCTGAAACCGGTGCTGGGAGTTGAGTATTCCCGGAATCAAAACAAGAAGTCTCTCTTGACGATAATTAATCCGGTGAGGTACATCCTTTTCTAATCTAAGTCTGAAAGAATGTTTTCGTCTTACTCATAGAGGAATAGCGTTCCTATGTACTGGCAACAATTTTAACAGTTTCCTCATCTACTTAGTTGGGGGTTATGATTCATCCCCAAAGTTAGTGCTGGTGGCCGCAACCAATTCGCAGAAATGCGAGTGCTGTCAATGACTGCTATATCCCCTATACCGTAACCTCCCCATATACAGTAGTTGTTTAATATCGTCAGGCCGACTAGTTCGGGGTCTGCTTCACTGACGAGCTACGTCCTGGCATGGCCTGCACTTGTGTGTGTGTGTGTGTGTGTGTGTGAGGTACTGCAGGAACATCCTCACTTCCAAGTGCAAGCAAACGACTTCACTGCAGATAGCAGGATCGTGCAGGGACGCATGTGCGTGTATGAGTGCCACTTGCAGCATGAAAATGAGTAGTCTGAGGTCCCCTAACACCTGCCACTTCTGGAGGCTCGTGTCCAGACGTCGTCGTTTCCAACTGGCACGCTCCAGCTGGCCAGTCCCTATTCAAAGCATCCTGTGCAAATGTGGTCCGCCAAAAGTGATTCGATGAATCCTCACGGAAATAAGTATATGTATCAGCACAACATACGTTCATGCTCAGAAAGGCTGCGAGCGAGCAACTTTTTTTCTCTCTGTAAGCGGCTTATGAAAGATGGGAAGAAGCATAAATCTTTCCTCGTTGACGCCTTTCCAAGAATGATGAGTGGGAGTCTCTTGTCTGGGATTGCAGGCGGCTCCGTGTTTTTCTTCGGGACTTTCTGAAGAATGTTTCAGAGCAGTTGAAAGCATTAATAAAATGGCCTTGGTCTGTTTCACTTTAATTGATCCCGACGTCTCATTTTTTTTCTTAGGTCTTACTTTCTATATCATGATATGATAACTACGCGCGGGCATGATGAAGAGCACCGAAGGTTTTTCCTGATCAGTCGGTCAATCACTCCAGACAATTGTTCAGTGGAGTTCCCAAGAGGACTAAGTAGGATCCCTAAGGTCCAAAGAGGATTAGGCTCATGCTTTAGAGGCGAGGTCGTAGATGCACGTCGTCACACACAGGATGAGGCTATCGTTAGTACGAAAGTACATTTGGTTAGCTCCGTCTGTGACCACTGCCCATGTCGAGAAAGTTCCATTCAACCACATGACTTCCAACATTGCCCTGCTCGTATCCACTTGGTGGTGGTCACCCTTGTTGTTCTGCTTGGCCAAGATGTCGACCTTGGCCTCCGCGTCGACTGGGAGACCAACTGCAAACAATGACGTCATGGAACGATTGGGGCTGTTCTGGCAGGACAATAAATTGGAGGGAGCCTCCGTAGCACTCACCCATTTTGCGACGCCCCCCCCCCGTGTCCATCACTGAGGTGGCCTACGGAGCGAGGGACTATTGTTGTGAGATACAGGGCGGCGCCCAAAAAGTGCAACACTTTGGCAATGTCAATATTGCAAAAAATTGAGGAGTCTTTGAGCTAAAATGGACTTAACAATAGTGACAGAGCAGAGAGTCCTTTCATAAAGTGTGGAACCACATTTGTAGCTCAATCCAGTCAAAAGTTATGGCCCTACAAAGATGACTGAGTGAGCATCCGATATTGATCACATTTGCGCACCTTTCACCTTCATTTATTGTCAGGAAATGAGTTCTCTTACAGCAAGAGTCAGTATCAATTCGGTTTTAAAGGTGACTCTCACCTTTCCACAGAGGGGCAAAAAACACTTTTCTAGCTCAACCCAGTCAGGGTTGGCGATTCTTCAGCAAGAGAGCATAAAAGTAGGGTTTTTAGAGAAGATCTGTGCTTCTCATTAAGGTGTGACTCATTCCTGTAGGCTGATGGAATCAAATTGAAGAACGCTTGAATGACATTTTTCCCGCGTCACCCTGTAAAACCGCTCACGTGCAGAGAAAGATCCCAGCTAGTCGAGCAATCTCCTAACTAATGTGCCCGTAGCATGTGCAGATGACACGTTTTGTGCACCATCCTTGCACACTGCTCTTCTTCACTCTGCCGCTTAGATGATGCTCTAACTGCAGGCTCCTTACACATTACTGATATTTCGTGTTAAGCCTGGACTCATCGATGTAAAAGAAGGCAACTGTGCTAACATGTTGAAAGGAGTGCTTTAATCAAGCTCACATTCACGATCACTCTTTGATCATCCAGAGGGCGGTGGCATCACTGACCATTTTGTAAAAAGGTGACGTTGATGAAATGAGAGAGTCTCATTGGCACCATCAAAGAAGAGCAAAAGCTTTGGTTGACCTACGTTGCAACGTCCGGCATTCTAAAAGTCGCTTTCAAATGGGACTCATGCAGTCATCAAACTGCTACTTGCAAGTGTCCCCTAAAGAAGGAAAGCTTCAGCTTTTACAGCATAGTCTCCCCAGCTCTTTTTTTTTGGCGTCGTTCAGACAAGTTTGTCCTGGAGAGAGGATTTACAGCGAGCTTAAATGTGAGAGAGAACTATACTGCACTGCTCCAAGACGTACGTGCGCTGCTTCCGTCACCGGTATGCGCAGCGCCCACTTTGCATGGGCCACGCATGAATGCTGCAGATGTCATCACAAATTCAATGTTTCTCAAAAGATTGGCTCGAGAAGAGTGGGGATTTGGCCAAGAGGTGGTAGCGTGACCTCAGGACTAACCTCGATTGACCTCGGGCGAGCTGACAGATTAGACTAGGCTTGACGCAGATCACTGCAGCGCCACGGGTTGGAAGTGTTTGTAGCAGGGTGGGCAGATATCTTTTTCATTCAACTTTTTCCTTCACTTGCAGCGGAATAATGCATTCTGGCATCCTCGCTGTACTTGTGAGAGAGAGAGAAATTCCAGAGATCCATGGATTCAATGCATTCTTACTTCTCTTCTCCGAAAAATACAATTGGGATTTCTTTGGGTTGGGTTGAAAGATGTCGGTCAGCGGCTACAGTGAAACGTTGAATATCAGATTACAGTATTACTCCGTACACCTCGGCATAAGCACGCAAAGGATTTAACACCTTTCTCTTCCATATTCGTCTGAGTTACTCGTGCGTCACAAAGTCTCCGCGCAACGTCTTCCACTGCCTGGTGTATGACAAACTCCGAACAGGGCCTTCGACCTCGTCGAGATGAAGTCAGGCCTGATCGTGCGTTCACCTGAAGTCTTCTTGCAGCTGAGTGTAATTCAACCTCCTTCGCCCACGGCTACTTCCTCACTGAAATGTAAATTCTAGTCAAGTTCGGCGACAGAGTCAACTTGAGTGGGCTTTAATGCCTTCGTTTAGATGCAGATCCTAAGGAGACTTTTTGTGCTCGATTAATTACAATAAGTCAAGTTGCGCGGTGAAATTGATATGAGTTCGCTCTTCTTCGTGGCTCTCGTCACTTGTGGGCTGTTTTCAGGCAGGGGCAACAGAGTCAAGGTTGGTCTGAAGAAAAAACAAGGCCTTCGATCGCTGAATGAAGCAAATGTTTTGCCCCCTCTTGTATGCCTTGTCACGAAGTGAATGAAAAACGCTTCCCTGCCTCACTCCACCCCACGACAAGACTCACACAATCAGGCTTTTTCTCATTTTTCACCGCCCTCCTTCATTCTTGTACTACAAAAGCTCGGCTGCATATGTAGTACGCCCAGAGATATTTACTCTCCGGTTTCTTGCAGAGCTCGTGGGGACCTTCCTTGGGGAGTTCAGCACAAAGGATGGAGATATATGTACTTTGCACGTATTGAGGAAAGGAAAACGAGCCTTAAAAAGCTAGGAAAAGATCTTCTAAATACGATGAATTTCCTCGTCCAGTTCTCTCCACTCTTTGCTGTCATCAGACTGAGTACAAGCATTGAAGAAAGAAAGCGTTGCTTGGACGCAATAAGCGCAGACACACAAGTGCTTCAAAGCACACGTGGCTGCACGAGGTCGTGATTTACCGAGTGGGAGCAACATCTGAGAGCCCGCGGAGAAGCAGCAGCTTTGTCCTCCATCCAGAGCAGAATAGCACAGTTCCGGTACAATTTGGACCCCATAAGTCCTTTGAGCCTTTAAAAATAGTTCAAGAGATGGGCGCACCGGCGTTCGCACCTGTCCGGCAACGCCCCAGGTTAAGGGCTTCAAATGCAATGAAGAAAAACTTGGGGTGAGGCACACCAAGGTTTTCATTGTCAACAGAGGCTAAAGGACTATTGACTCAAAAAAAATAATGCGACATTTTTTTGTCCTGCTCTATTTGTCTGCTTTTTAAGGCTTTTTGAGCCTTACACAGTCAGTTTCGGGCCACGGGGAATCAGACATACAAGCAGGACAAGAGATGACTTTATTTTTTTCTGAATATGCCATTTCCTTATCCACTATGGCAATTCAGTTCTACATGAGATTTTGCAGGCTTCATGGCATAACAACTCTGCTCTACGTAAAATTAGCACTTCCTCCTGAATGGAGAGATGCATAATAGGTTTTAGTTACTGCACATTCTGGTACTTGTGGTGCAACATACAGTTGCAGCGGATGCTAGTGAGCTTGACGTGACTGCTGTACATGGGATCACACTTCCAGGGGTGTAATTTTTTTCACATCAGTTGCCTTCACTACTCATCAGAAACCCATTCTCATCAGGTCAGCCTCACTTTCTCCAGATACTTGTTTGCAGTTTGACCATCTTTCCAATTGAAATGTCCACGCAACTCTGCGGAAGTAGCCCCTTGGTCTGCAGCATGAGTTGTTCAGCTCCTGTGAAATGTGTGCCCAGTATGGAGCTCTGAGCACTGGATTTCGCTTTTTGAGGGCCTTCGCTACCTCCTTTTCAATCACTGCCAGGTAAGTTTATCCCAGAGGATGCTTGCCCTACCCTGTCTTCAGGCTGGAAAAGAAGAGTGGACCCCTGAGATGCTGCTCCCAAATGATTCCCTAGCTTTTCTGAAATAGGTGATTTATGAGGCCACCCACGAGCTGGATTTTCAAGACTTTTTTGGCACGAAGAAGCTTTTTGCGGTAGGTACCTTTTGTTTGGCAGGCTGATGTGTCACCTTGACCACTGTCTGGAGCTCTTTGAGATCCTCACTTTCTCCAGATCACTTTCTCCAGGACGACCACCCCTCTTCACTCATTTCTTCACTGCTCATAAGATCTTCAGAAGAAGGGGAAGTGTGAATGCACACTTTAACTCTCCAGCCCTACCAGATTGGTGGTGTCTAGTGCTAAGCAGAGCTGAGTGGACAAGTACAAGTTGACAGAGCACAAACGGTTCAGTTCATTTTTAATTTCTTACTACATAGACACAAAGCATACTTTGTGTCGATCAGATCATGCCCTATCGTTGGGGTCTGAGTCTGCCCTGAAACCCATTGAAAGATGGTGCACATCTGCCTACAAACTAGGCACACCTGAATGCATCGTTAGAACACAGCATCAATGGCGCGGAGTTGTGGAACTGGTGTTGACGGACAGAAATAACCATAAATTATGATTATGATTAAGGAGGACTTTATTTCACTCCTTTTTTCACTCTTGGGCAGTGTAGCATGTTGCTATGTGTACATGGGTAAGGTCATGGGCATAAGGAAGCAGACACTGTAATAGTGTCTAGACTAAGTAATAGTTTCCTTGTTGCTCCTGCCCAGGC
>JAAUXU010036333.1_pt1 | contig 22097 bp, 25 predicted proteins | sample 7278151 | NCBI WGS metagenome assembly JAAUXU01 (sample SAMN14350113, study PRJNA611818) | marine sediment metagenome | isolation source: surface marine sediment (1.8m) | place: French Polynesia: Moorea | collected 2018-08 | reverse complement strand
TCTAGTGTCACTATGGGCACTCAATACTGTCAACCCATGTAGTCAAAGTTATGGGCCACTGTCTGGAGGATTCGTTCCATGCAAAAATTCCACTCAAAAATGACTCCATGCAGTCTATACACTCAGTTTCCCCTCACTGAAATTACTTACGCCAAGGTCTGTATAATCCATTAGGGCCGCAACATAATCCGCGTCTGAATTAGTACCTGTAGTTGAGGAACTAATGGAATGATCCCACTGTAATTTTGCATTATCATTGAAGGGACTAAGAGCGCGGTTTAAAACAGTTAGAGAAGAAAGAAGGCCCGAAGGTACTCGCTCAAAACTTGTCAAATCTTGTGAAAGCCTGTGTTGAATCTCATCAAATTTTTGTTCCAGTCTTTCACTGCTGTTGATTTTTTTTTTTTAAAAAAAAAAGGAAAAAGTAGGGGTAAACCTGCACTGCCTGCACTTTTTCTACCGATTTTGTGCTAAAAGTACGATGAACAATACCTAAGGACTTTTCAGTACTGTTCTGCAGTCCTTTGAAACTCGAGTGTCTGATAACCTGACCCTTCAGGCAAAGAAGTGCTCGATCATGACAGACTCAACGTTTTGGCTGCAGTCAAGGACACTCCGGATGTATCTGCAACATCCCGTGCAATCGCACAAACTGTTTCACATGTCAGTGTTGCTCCAAGTCAACTTTGGAACTTGAATGAGTGCACTTAGGGGTTGTTACCTAAAGGTAACTTAAAGAATGGAGATGCCGACAAAAGTTGCATTTGGTGTGAATACAAAACTTTAGCAATCGTGAGACTGAAAAGTAGAGATGAGACGTACCTAGTGTAGAAAAACTGCTCATGCATGTAGACTTACTGCAGAGGCACAAAATCCTCCTCTTACATATAAAATGACACTTCTTAAATTGAGATTGTAGAATTGCAAGAGTACTGACAGACCCGTCATTCATTTAGTCTTCGTTGCAAAAAAGCCCAATGACTAAAAATGTTTTTAGTCATTCGCTTTCCACCGATGACAGCTTATTTGTCCTCGTCAGTGATCTGGCCGAGTGCACTTGTGTCCTTCTTTAGCACAAGTACTCGGGTATTTCAGTCCTTTCATAACTGTCACAGTCAAAGTGTGAGAATCTCGGGAAATTGACACTTATCGATTGTACCTAAGGTTCGACGTCATCGGTTTGGGCCATTGTTTCCCTGATTTTTCTGCCTTGGCCCCATCAGATTTTATCGATATAAACTTGTAGTAGCTTCTAAAACTTATATTCCACATGTGAATTATTCCCGGCAATCAGGGATGACGGTATCTGTATGAATGCCGAGCTGATTGACTGATGGTGCCCACTGTGTTCCACAATTCCGATTCCAAAGACAACACTGAGGGTGCTAATGCTGGACAAGATTTATGGAGGTATTTCTGATGGTGGTTAAAGAAACCTTGTTTCATCTGACTTTGAGATGCTTCACCCGCCTTTTCTATCGACTTTCACGTGGATTTTAGAGATGCGCAATAAACCCTGAAATACTCCTTATAGATGATATAGGCCCTTGCTGAATCATGTTCTCTAGTGTAATTGCGGCCAACTTTAAGCTCTCGCCTTTAGACTTAAACACATCCTCCGCCTGGGTAAATGCACCTTTTTTTTTAAAAAAAAAAAAAAGTGTTTCACCACATCTTTCTCATGTGACCATAGGTATCAGGTTCCAGTGTACTCAGTCAAGTTCCCGCTGTATCGTAACCTGTCACACGAGTACGCAAGCAATGTCAATAGGCCCAATTGGGCCTCCAGAAGGCCTACAAAAGACGATATGAGCGCATCTGTGACACGGCTGAATATCATTGTAAGTGAACAAAGCCCTGCCATAGAATGGGGACAAATACGCCATTTGCGAAGGGAGGCGAGACGCTATCGTGTTTTATAATTCACCCAGATCAAAACTATTCAATCTGTGTCTTCTCCGAGAGCTCAACGGAGCCCCACAAAATTGAGGCAGTTGGAAGTTCCGGTGTTTACTGAACGGCTGCACAGAAATATAAAGAGTTCGGACTTTGGCGAGGTCCGTGTTGGCAATATGAAGAGAAACACCTGGTCAGTGACCACTCCAATAGGTAATTCAAGGTGGCCGACGTTGCTGCCTCCCCCTCCCCACCAATAGATATGGCAAGACCACGTGACATCCAAGTTTAAAGTCTTGACGTGTGGACGTTCCTTCTCTTTCATAGCCCTGAAGATGTCACAGCAGCCGAACCCCGCGTTCGTCCAGTCAAATGGGCCCGACTCGGACTCCAAGCCCAGGTCCTCGTCCTTCAAGGACTCGGACAAGTACGTGAGGACGGGATCAGGCACCTTCATAAGACAGGTAACTTCAGCAGCAACATCACATGAATTTTTCCCGACTACTCAGAGCTTCATGGGGAGATACGTGGACGGTGCGGCAGACGAATGGAGGGAGGAAGAAACAGGATCATTTCTACGTTGATAAGAAAACTAAAGATATCCATGAGCAGTCACAATTTTCACCCTCATTCACGTGGTCCACAAAATGCCAGTGTCTTCTGAGATATCTTTTACAGCCTGTCAAAGTGTTGGACAGGTCTGATTTGAGACTCTTCTTCGAGTGACTTCTTTACATCCTGTCGCTTTTTTCCCCAAGGACTCTGACTACTATGACCGGACGGGGTCGTCGAGCGCCATGCCGGAGTTCCGCTCGGCACTCAAGGAGCGCCTCAGGCGCACGAGGGACGAGATGCCCAAGGGCGCCATGCGCGAAGTCCTGGAGACTTACAAGCCACACATCCTGAGCCGCAGGCGCAGGCTCATCGAGGACTGTGTGAGGGACCTTAGGCTCAACAACGACCACATCCACATCGTGGAGCAGGAGATGAGGAAAGCCATCGAGGTGAGAAAAAACATGTTCACATACAACCGGAAGAAGTGCTGGCCGGAGGCCTCGAAGTCCTCGTGGGAGCTGATGAAGCTCACACTCGTGTGCTTACTTTGCGCTAAATGGGGTATTGTTTAAGCTAAGACAGTGAGGGACTGACGGTGATGATCACTTTGCAGCAAGGTCTGAGCAAGGATGGCCACAATAACGCCTCGGTCAAGTGCTTCCCCACCTATGTCAGGCAGCTACCCAACGGGAAGGAGCAAGGTCTGGACATGAAATGATAGCGAGGATCCTTCCTTAGCTGCAGTCTTTCCGGTCTTGCAGGAAAGTTTCTGTCCCTTGATTTGGGCGGCACCAACTTCCGCGTCATCGTGATGGAGTTGACGCCCGACCAGGAGTTCCTCATGGACAGCAAGATCTACGCGATTCCTCTCTCCATCATGCGAGGTGAACAAGAATCTGGCCTGCAAGACATGTCTTGAGTCTAAAAGACGACGACTTTTTTTCCAGGCACTGGCGAAGAGTTGTTCGATCACATCGCCGATTGCTTAAGCAACTTTGTCCACGATCGCGACATGGCCGACGAAGTCCTGCCCCTAGGCTTCACCTTCTCCTTCCCGTGCTATCAGGTTGGTATACTTCTCTTCCTCATTTCGCGCATTTTCAGTCCAGTAATCTCTCCCACATCGATAGCACGGGCTGGCGTCAGCGACCCTGGTCAAGTGGACCAAGGGCTTTTGCTGCGCTGGAGTCGAGGGCGAAGACGTTTGCGAGAAGCTCAGGCAAGCCTTGAGGAAGACGGACGTCAAGATCGAACTCTGTGCGATTCTTAATGATACAACAGGTGAGTCGAACTCTTTCTTGGACGCCTCTTTTGAGTGAAATGATGAATGAACCTTTGAAAGGCTGCCTGATGTCTTGCGCCTGGAAGGAGCCACGCTGCCGCATCGGCCTCATCCTCGGAACAGGCACCAACGCGTGCTACTTGGAGGAACTCAAGGACATCCACACCGTCAACCAGGTGGATATCAAGTTGCGGAATTAGCAGGACAGTGAGACGGAGAAACTGTTCTTTGTTTCCTCAGGCCGAATTCGTCGGCCAGCGCCACATGCTGGTCAACACTGAGTGGGGCGCGTTCGGGGACAACGGCGAACTCGACTTCATCATCACCAAATGGGACAAGAACGTCGACGAGATGTCCGTCAATCCGGGCAAGCAAGTCAGTAGCAGTCAACTGGTGAATTACTTTGCAGTCCTACGATTGTCCTCTTTTCTTTTCAAGATCTTCGAGAAGATGATCAGCGGCATGTACATGGGTGAACTGATCAGGCAGGTGCTCGTCGACCTCATGAAGGACGACCTCATATTCTTTGGATGTGAGAGAGACAAGCTCTTGGAAAGAGGTGAGTTCATAAGGAACATCTTTTCTCCTTCCACACCAGTGCAACTTTGCTCTGGTTAGGTTCCTTCTACACGAGGTACGCGTCCGAAATCGAGAGCGATCCCGTGGGCGACTACACGAGGACCCGGGCTTGCCTCGAGGAGATGGGAATCGACCCCACGACAGTGTCCGACGAGGATTGCTCTGCCCTTCGGTAAGCAGTGATGTAGCCTTCATTCATTCACACCCATGGTAGAAGCAATATTTTTCTCCTTGCCCAGGTGTGTAGGACGCTCGTACGTAGGCAAATTTATGAATGCTCGTAGTTGTTCGTAGTTTTTGTTAAAACTTCTATTCTTTTTATTGTTATTTTCTCTACCTCTCTCAGATACATCTGCGAGGTGGTTTCTCGGCGCGCCTCGTTCATGGCCTCGGCGGGCATCACTGCCCTGCTCAAGAAGATGGACTACAAGGACGTCGTGATCGCCATCGACGGCTCCCTCTTCAGATATCATCCGCATTTCAAGAATGTTATGCAGTCCAGGTAAGCGAACCCGTTCACTCTGCGCAAGTGCAGCATCGCGGGTACGTGACACCTGCGTAAAGGTCAGACGTGTACCAACAAACGTGTCATCTTGTGATTGTGAAGGTTTGCATTTACTCAGATCGTCGTGTGTGTCTGTATGCTGTTATAGTACACGCACGCACAGCTGCGCAGTCTCCAGAAAGTAACCATATATACAACATCTACGGGTTGCGTTGGTTGAGTGGCAGCCCAGTTTTCTTCTTTTTAGGTTAGTTCAACTGTTATATGATGTAGGAGGACATGCAAAGTTGGTGACTTCAAGGCATCATGTTGTATAATGTGTGACCCAACATTGCGTATGGATTGTGGGCAGTCTCATGCTTGTGACAAACAACGACGCTAGCTCCGGCACACCATGTCTGACTTCTGCAGGGTCAATCTGGGGAGCACATTGACGCGTCATACCAACTTCATATGAACTTTGTCCTGTAGAACACGAATTTTTCTGTAATTAACAGCATATTTTAAAGAGAAAACCAGCTGGAGGTAAAAAGGGTTCTGGAGCACCGCTCACTTTACATTAAGTTAGAGTTATTTTAGAGCAACAGATGCATCAGCAGAAAGTAGAGATTTGACAAAAGCTTCACTCGGATAGGCTTTTGGGTACTTTCACATTACAAAGTACCAAAAGGAGCTATTTTCAAAATCTGCAATCGCTTCACTTTTCATCATGCAACCTTATGTAGCTACGTATATAGCGAGAGGGAGGACGAGACCTTGCTCAGGAGATGAGAAGTGAGAAGAGGAGAAAAGACACCTGTGTGCACAACATTGACCTTCTTCTCCTAAGTGAGGTGATAGGACACAAGGCTGAAGTAGCACAGGAAGTGCATGAACAAGTCCGTGTAACATGACCAACAGCGTTCCGAAGATAGATGCAGATACAGCCAGAACTAGCACGTCGACTTCAAATCCCTTTGAGTCAGTCATTCTACGTCCAAAGTTCCTCATTTTATCAGTGACAGGAGGAGAATACTTTAACTAGTTTAGTGAAGAATAAACCAGAAATATTTAATCAATTGATCAACTGAAAATATTTGCCCCCACGACTGATGCACTTCCTCAGCCTCACTTGTTTTGCTGGTCTTACAGCCACTGCTGAAGCAGTAAAATTGGTCGTGAATGTGGAGTAACTTCAGTGACTATGGTTCATTGTTTATTGCAACTTGTCCTTTTGAAGCTAAAGCTGCCAACAATCTGAGTTCGGTGCCTTGCCAGACTCTTGCCAAGATTTCATTGACAGAAAATGGCCGGCATCTTCACCTCCCAGGCAGTTTTGCTATTAACCTTATTTATTTTGCTATAAGCCTTATTTATGTCGCTGAAACGCTTGAAGCCTGAGCAGTGTAACTCATTTTCTTTACTTTGGATGAAAATGCATAGTTAAAACGGTGCCGGCCATTTCGTCCGACCGCTACCGACCTGCACAAGTTTTGCGTGTAGCCTGCAATAGTGTTCAATAGTGAAGGAAATGACTTAAAGTGGAGACCTCGAAGTTTCCGATGCGAGTGTCTGCGTAGCAACAACATAAGGCAAGTAATTTTTTGTGTGTTTAATGAACCTTAAATACCTTAAATATGGGGGATGCCTCTCACTTCTGCACGGCAGTGTATACACTTTCAGTCAGAGAAAGGTCAGTTTTTAATTTACAAACAACATAGACATTGATCCAGACCCTTTTCTTGAGGGTGCTCAGGAGCTGCATTGCCGATTCAACCGTCGACAATGGCATTTTCATTGAATTTTTACTAACGCGGTGACTTAAATTTTCCTGGAATTAAGTCCCATTTTCTCATTTCCCGAGGTAATGAACGTCGGTGTAGTGTTTTTGAAGCCCTGATTTTAATGCTGCCCATAATTCAGACGCTTTCTTTATATAGAGTTAAACTTGGACAAGTACGACAGCTTCATCTCAATCATCCCGTGCTGCCAGAAATGCTGACGTCACGCTTGCACTGCACGAAGTGTTGCCGCATCGCCAAAGAGACAAAAACGTGCAAATTTTTTTGGGCAAAATGTTGCAACATCAGTGTACAAGGACTTTCCAGGGGTGCCCATAAGTTGCCGTGCCGTCGTCATTTGTGCACTCTCTACGTATCTCCCTTCCAGGATCAGCCAGCTGATGGGTGTGGACTACAAGTTCGACCTGATGCTCTCCGAGGACGGCTCCGGCCGCGGCGCCGCCCTCGTCGCGGCGGTCCTAAAGTGTGGCGAGTAGCACCGCGACTGCGGCAGCAGCAACAACTAGGACGAGAGCAAGAACAACAACGAATAAGTAGGACGAAATAGCGCAAGTCGTGCCTCTCACACGAGGACGAAGCAATAGGCAAAAAAGCAGTGGAACTGATACAGGCAGTGAGAATTAGTGGAATTGCTGAAGGCGTTTGCAAAAATCAGAAAATATCCGTAGTGTAACATCGGTTTTTGTGAGGGAAGACTGCGTAGGGCGACTTCTAGTGAAATCGCCGCTGATTTTAGCAAGCTTGCATGAGCAATATTTTACTATCATGTTGTACGTGTATTTTACGTGCCATACTGTACGTATGCTGTAGGAGGGAGTCCGTCGAGTCCTTCAGTGGAAGAGCTGAGATTTAGACATTTTGGCCTTGGAGTTTAAAGACTAAAAAGACAAAAAGGACAAAAAAAGATACCAGTTTACAGTACAGAATCTAAGCATTGAGATGTCTGACATTGTAAAAAAAAAGTGTGACCTAAACATTCGTGTTTCGATCAGTCACTACTGTGTTGCTGATACGTGTAATACTTTGTCATATGTGTAAGATCAAGACTAAAAGGGCCTGACTTTGCTAACAGGTCCTCCTCGATTCCCCTACTGTAAGTACAATATTTGTAGGCACTATTTAGGCCAACTTTTTGTGCTGAAATAATAAAGTTTTGAGAGCTGAAGTCTCAGACTTGTTGACAGTGGTCTCCATATAAACTGACAATTCACCTATGCAGACGACTTCTCAAGTTCGAATCTGTTTCTTGGTACATAAAGAGTTCTGGACATACCGACAATTTGGTCTGGGAACGGTTGTACCGGACCACGGTAATCGTCGTACCGGAGGAAGCATTGATCCCGAGCCCGCCGTTTTGGGGGTTGGGGTGCTTCACATCTCATTCCATCGCTAGAGCAGAATGATGAAGCTTCGGCCAGAGGTACAACGGGTTGGTCAAAACACCCTGTACTTGAACGAAACCCTCAATGTGTCTTGCTGCTCCGACAAGATGCGAAAAACCACAGAAGCTCTTGCAACAGTGCAGGATAAGTGAGCAGCACATCCACGACTGCTCTTTCGCAAGTTTGCACGTTCACGGCTTGAAGAAGAGCCTCCACCATTGAACCTCCACCATCAACAGCACAACGTAACATCACGGTATGCCGAAAATTTGCGCAGACCCCTGTCTTTCAACAGTTCCAGCATTGGTTTTTCATTTGAAACAGTCTCGTTGAGCGTTGCCAAAGTCGCTTCTCGGAAAGAATAGGTGCAAAGTACCTTTTTATTTCAATGGCCACTCTTTGTGTCAAAGTTTGAGTTGCCAGGAGCGTCATTCGTTTTTTTGTTTGTTTGTTTGACGAGAAACTTGATTGGGTGGATCCACATTCGCCGAGGAGAAAACGTACGTACATCGTGTACCCAAAGGTATTCATGTGTGCGTGATGAAAGTTTCTTTTCTGCGTCGTTTATTAGAAAGCCCTCGGCATCAGGGAAGAGTGCGACGCATCCTCCGCCATTGCCGCCCCCGCCGTCCACGTGACCGATGCCGCCATCAAGGTCGGTCGTCTGCGCCGCCGGTTCTTGCACGTGCAGCATTCCTTTGATGTTCCGTGGACGCAAGCAGGAGCGAGAGAAAGCCCTGTATGACCTCGTTTATGTACTTGACAAAGTTCCGCCATTTCTGGTCAAGGCCTGGCTGGCCTCCGAGAGAGGTGTTCACCAACCAAGTATGAAGTGATACCTGAGCGGAGGAATCAGCTGAGGCAAAGGAATCTGCTGCGTCAGGGGTGAAGAACTTGACCTCGTTAGATATGTACTAGAGCATGTACCACAGAAGCATTTTGCACAGTCAGTTAAAAAATCGTACGTTTTCTCATGTAGCCGGTCTCGCCTACCTCCGCTTTCAGCAAAATACTCTCCCTTGAAATATTTGATCACATCACGCTTGGTTCGAAGGAGTCTCGATATAGAGATATTTATCTGTCAGCAAGAAACCCTGCTGTTATTTTTAGATTCGGACTTCCTCCATTCAGCTTCACTTTGAATGAGGAGAAAATAAGTTGATGCAAGCACAATTGAATGCTCACATTGACAACTTCAGCGCTCTGCTCAGCCTCATCTTCTTCATCGATAATATTGTCATCCTCGCCAGCTTCATTCGCCCTTCAGTTCAAGCATTTCACCTTATCTTCCTTCTCAAATTGAACTCTCTGTTTTCGGACAAGACTTTTTCTGCTAAAGAAGTTCGTAAGTTGTTCTCAAGTAGAGACTTTACCTTACTGACTGACCTAAAGCAGTCCAAGGACAGCAATGTCCTTGTCCGTGGCACAGTTAGTCTCACGGACGAGGTGGCGGGAAAATGCTGAAGCAAATGAGCGCGAGGAAGTGACAGAAAAAATGACTAATGGACTGATGTCGACAACATCCCTGGATGCCAAGAGAGCGTGTATTAGAACACTGCTAACGACGCTCTTCCATGTTGGGTGATGTCATCTCCGACGTGCAGGACCTGCTGGGCGACGTCGTCCACAGGACGTCTCTCGTAGGACGGGACAGGAGCTGGGGCATCCATCTCTCCGTCACCAACGCACGGCGTAGGACATGGAGTACGTGTGCTGGACTTGGACGCAACTGATGCTCTTGATGCTGCCCACGGCGATCTTGGCCAGCCGTTGTTTTGCTAGTATAGGCCCCCCCCGCGTTGGCTGGGCACGCGCGGACACATCATTTGTGGCTCGCGCTGTACTCTCTATTTGAGACCGGATTCTTGGGTGAATCACGTAGTTTTTCTGCTACCTCCTAGAAGTGAAACACATAGATCATTACCGTGACTTCACGGTACTTGTACACGTCGACATCCACGAGCGTGAGTCTCGCATGCGAAATCCACTCCAAGTCTGTCATGGGTCTGCTAACCCCAAGCCCGGGCCGTCCCGGCCGCTCGTTGCTGACGTAATTCTGAGGAAATCGCGTACGACAAGAGCGAATCTTTCGTCAGGTCAAGTCAAGGACTCTTCGAGCAAACGCAGTTGGCGTCGTTTCTCTGCCTGGGGCTTTCTCCTTTGCAGCCGCGGAGGAGTTGGAGGAGCCCGAGAGGGTTCACCCCAGCATCCTCCCGTTAGGCGCACCGAAGTTGCCAGCAGCGGTGACTTTTACAAGATGATGTAAAAAGAAAGAAATCTCTTCCTCCTCGCAAAGTACGACAACGTACGCAAGTCCACACACATCTCTGGCGCCTTGTATTCGTACGTCACAGTTGTAGGTTAGTAGTACGGAGGACGAGAGAAAGCCCCTTCTCTTACCGGCTTTCTCTTCCGCCTGCCGGTCGAGTGGAAGAAGAAGCAGGAGGAGGAGGAGGCCGACGACGACGGCGGCGACGAGGCCCTCCACACACCGTCCATCCGCACGCTGTCACGCGGTCTCTTTGCTGTTGCCGCTGCTGCTGTGCCACAGACTGAGGAGGAGGGGTTAGAGCCTCACACGGGCCTCAGGTCGCAACATCTTGACTCAGGCGTCACCTGAATGTAAGGAGTTCAAACGATCCAGTGAAAAAAGGAGAAAAGGTCTAGAGAAGTTTCTTCTTCTGTGAGATCACTGCAGACGAGGTCGCAAGTGTTGTCTGTGACCCTTAGAAATATTTTTCCTCTCTACGTAACTGAGAGAAAGCGAGGGTCATTTGAAGGACGCGATTTTTTTCCCGTCAAGCACCCAAGTCCAACATCCTTTGGCGGATAACTAATCTCGTAAGGTAAGCAAAAGCCTCTTAAGTACTTCTTCAAAAGATATGTTTGGGTCTCCTTTGAGCATCTCAATTCGACTGACTTTAGCGCGGACTTGACGCACTTTTACAAGTGCCCGCATCAAATTTGACACTGCACAGGCTGCATCTTCGGTTCGACTTGTGAGGAGCCTTAGGGAGTCCTCAGGTTGTGCAGTTCAAGCCTTTAGCTGAGGGATCGCAAGTACTTCGGTCAGGTTTCCAGTCGTTACAGCTGCAAGGGTGTCAGATTTGACACACCCCCTGTGTTTAGGACCTGCCTCTGAGCTGCTCTTTCTCTTGATTGCGTCGTCGGTGGAAACCGCACAGAATTAGAAAATATATCTGCACTAGCCCAAAAAGTGAAATGAAAAATGCATCGCAAGAGGTCACAGCTCGGTGTCATCATCGAAAAAAATAACAAATAAAACAATGTTGCTGATCGTGTGAGGCAGCGCAGGACAATGCCCAAAAAACAGCTGCTTGGATAAAAAAGAAATGCTCAATTTTGCGCTCATTTTGTTCTCCAGGCAAGGACAACGACGATGTCACAAGAAAAGTCCGAGGAGACTCAGGTAAGACGGACTTCGAAATACTCTGTGAGAATCTCTCTTTTATGTTCATATTTTTTTCTTTCTCCTCAGCCCGCCTTGCCCAAGTCTTCCTCGCCCGCGCCGCCGGCGACGGTGGCGTCTGCGCCAGATGAAGCTGTTAACGCCGCGCTGCCTGCGCCAAAAGATGCGCCATGCGTGAGTTTTTTTATTGCCGTCATTTGTTCTGTTCAGTCAATGCAAACACACACACAGATCTCGTTTCTATAATCGAAAACTGTGCTTCTGGCTGACAGGACTTGTGTGCAATATGATGTAAAATGTAATGTGAGAAACTAGTTTTGTCGGTGCTTGCTTAGCCTACTCTTATTTCGGGAGGGGGGGGGGCAGTCGTGCTTTTGGGCACGACAAGTGCGATCGATCAGAATTCATCTGTGAGCCTCCACTCGAATCCTCCCCCGCCGAGAAGATGAACTCCAAAGAGGACAACAGGGAGGAGAAGGAGGAGACGTCCAAGACCGTGGAGACGTTAGAACTATCGGCAAAGTCGAGAGCTGAAGCAGAAAGAGGATTTTTTGCAATCTGGGCGGTGAGAGAATCAACAGAACAGTCCGAGATAATTTCTTTCGACCCGTCCGGATAATTTTTTAATGGCGTGTGTGTGTGGGGTGGGGGGTGGCGGTGGCGGTGACCCCGACACACACAATGCAAAAGAAAACTGACCTCAACACACTTGGGTCTGGCAAGTTTGTTTGTACACTGCTTTAGGGCCCCAAAGTTGGATTTTTGCACTGCAGTTTCTCCAAAAAGAAATAGGCCTCCAACAGTACAAAAAGTGTGTATGTGGGCGCGCTCCAATTTAGCAGATCAAAGAGTAGAAGCCTCTAAACAGTAAGTCTTCCCCCCCCTCTCATTGTTTGGATCGCCTGACTGGTGTGAAGCGTCCATAAGAAGATGTGTTTACACTCCGCCAAACTTTGCACTCCCGCGTGCGTGCGTGCGTGTGTGCGTGCGTGCGTGCTCGAGCGCTGCGGGAGATGCATCATCAATTTCGTTCTCTCTTGTCTCTCCCAATCAGCCACTCTCGTATGTCTCATGTGAAGCTTCTGCTCTGCTCAAGCGCTTGTGATATAATCACTAAAGACTTGGGCGAAAACTGGCGGTTTTTTTCTTTCTTTCTGATGACTTTAATACCCACCTTTTTGCTCTGTCGAATTACGAGGCGAGCCACTTTTGGGTCGCGTCAAGATAAAACTGCTGTAGCATCTGTGGAGGCCACAATTCCGTGCTTTGAGAAGGCTCTTCAAAGCTCCGTTCTAGCCTTTAAGCTAAGTTGCGATCTTTTTCCTTTTCTTGTTTTTTTAAAAAAAAGCTCCGAATTTCCCTCCCCTTGACTTCTGCGTCCTCCAACTTGATGCCTTCGTCCTCGTACTTGATGTCGGTTCGGTCGTTGCTTTGGCTGACGTGGGAATTCTCTTCGTCTACACACTTTCAGACCTCTCAAGTCCGTTCAGGTGAAAGCTACCTCGAAAATGTGATTCACCCTGTAGGTGACCCTTGTAAGAAAGACTTTGCTACCAGCGTCATTGCAGAAACAGCGAGGAACTTTTATCCGACCAGATATTTTTGTCGGCCCAGACTCCAATATCTGCGAGGTCATGCAATCCAATGTCACAGAAGTCTCGTGCAGTGCAGAGTTTCAAGATAAGTCTTTCACTCCATCACAGCTGGACATCTTTGTCTAAACATCTCCTTCCCACTTTGCCAGGAATCACTTGAATCAGTGATTGTGCTTGGCCACAGAGGCCAATGGTCTAGTTTCTTCTGGCTGCTTTAGCACTTGAGGTAGGCAGTGACGAAGCCGTCGTTTCGGTTGAAACAATGCTCAAACTTTCAGATGCTTTTCTGCCTCTTGGCTGAAAAGCTGGGGGTTGGCTGATTCACCCCTTTTTCCGCCTTCTAGCGGTCACTGATTAAAACAGCGTCGTTTGTTCAAAAAGGTTCGCGTGATGAGTGATCGCGAATCATCGTCTGTATCATCACTAAAGCGGCGTGTAGATTTTATGGAATCTGGAGACAGACATGAGGGAACCTTAGAGAGAACATCTCTCGTAACCTTATGCATTCCTCTTCTGTGGCGTCGCACACAGACACGTCTTTCTCTGCTCCGTCCGAGATGTCGTCGACAGTCTCAGGAATGCTGCAACCCTCGTTGACCTTCTCCAGGCAGAGCAGCGCAGTGTGCAAAGCCGGTGCCGTCAAATTGGTTGATTCGGCACAGTCACCAATCAATTGAATCTACCATAGTGGATCAGTCAGTAGAATTGTACGAAGGCAGAAGAAGCAACCATGCAAGTGCGTTGGAACAGCGGCTTCAGTAATTACAAGGAAAGAGCAATGATGAATACTCAGTTACCATTGTACTTAATATGCATTGAAATGTAATTGTAATTATGACGGCGAGAACAAACAGGAAAAAGGCAAAGCACGTGTGCTAATGTTACCTGCGACCGAATAGTGCGGCTGACTCGCCAAAAGTGCCTTTGGCAGATTCTTTTTGGGCCACAGAAGAACTTTACTGGGTAGTTGCTGCCCAAACTCACTTTTTGGTCTACTATAAAGTACATGTATCGACAGGACATTGTGTCACTTTTTGTCATGACACTTAACTTCTACTAAGTACAATTATCTGAACCCGAAAAATGCTGAGAAATTGTTGTTGTGTGCCGAAAACTGGACCATGGATAATTTTAAGTAATGAAAGTGCTGTGAAAACCAAACAATCAGCGCATTTTCGCATCTCGTTGCTGCGGATGAGACGTAGCACAGCAAAATTAAGGCGATGTCAGTTGCCTGGAGCCATGCTCTGAACTTCTAATAACAAAGCTGATATTGCACGACCTTGAGGGGAACTATGTTTCTATATGAGATGGGGGAAATATTCAAAAAAAATTCTTTCGCAACCTCAACCGTGTCTTCATGATTCCCCCGAAGGATTTGTTAAGGGCGAAAAGGCTGGTTCCAGTACAAAGAAATGAATACGTCGAGTTTGCCTGCTGGAGATACATTTAGCTTGAAAACTCGCGCGCTTACGACAAGTGGACAAAAAGAGTAGTCTCTGCTTGAACGTCCTCGTCCTCACAATGCATCCAGGTCCTCTTAGCTCCGAAGCCTCGGTGCTGAGAGGACCTGACGTGTGCAAGAGAAGATCAGACGTTGTCTACTAAAGATCACCACAAACACAGACGTTGGGCATCCTCTGCATGAATGCCTGTCTTATGACATTGCATCAGTGCTGCCACTCAGTGAACGATCCTCATGTGTCTTGTCTGCCCGCCTCCTTGGCCGCTCCCCTCACGCACGTGCGCGTTGTCGTCTCAAGCGTTGCTTTCATTCTCTGGCCCGACTCGAAGTCATCACTAGAAAGCAAGTAAATCATACTATGATTCCAGCTAAGAGTCAAGCATGTTCGGCAGTTGACTTTGAAAGTCTGCCAACAGCAGTTGATATCAGGGGAATATCGAAGTACTGGGCCCAGTAGACGATTGAGTGGTGATATCGGGGCTTTTGTATTGCTTCTTCCACACGATGTGTCTGTCAGTAAGGGTCAAACCTTGCGAATAAGAGAGCTTTGTGGGCCTTAGAGGTCATCCAAAGATGCCATTCACGTTACCTCGAACTTTATCTTGCCTATTCGTTCTCTAGACAATTTATGGGAAGATACTGGAGAAAAATAAAAATGCTTTTTAATTTTTGTTTTACAGAACTTGAATATCCGTTTGTCCTTGGCAATCGCGGCCGTCGCCTTTGGCTCTGGCTTCCAGCATGGATACAACACTGGTGTTGTCAATGCGCCACAGGTGACTCCTTTGCTCTAGTTACTTTCACAGGTCCCTTGAAGCAGACCGAATGATCCCTTTTCAGGACCTCATTATGGCCTGGATCAAGGACTGCCCTGAGAACGCTACAGGTCAGGTCCCTGCCGAGGACACAGTCAGTGATGGCTCCGGTGTGGACTCTGGCTGCGCCATGACAGAGGCAGATGCCACATTTGTGTGGGCCTTGATTGTCGCCATCTTCTGCGTGGGTGGGATGCTGGGCGGATGCTCGATTGGCCTGCTTTCAAACAAGTTCGGCAGGAAGGGCGCTTTGCTGATGAACAATGTGTTGGTGCTGATTGCATCCATCTGCATGGCGGTGGCCAAGTACGCCAACTCATATCACATCCTCATCTTCGGCCGGTTTGTCATTGGCATCAACTCTGGCATCAATGCGGGAATCTCGCCAATGTATCTCTCAGAGATCTCGCCAGTAGCACTCCGGGGAGCGGTAAGACACTCATTTCTCAATCTATATGTCGTGCAGTGTTGTTCCTGTATCATTATGTATAGTCCAGAGTGACACATGAAAAAGTACATCTAATCTTTATAGTATGTACATTGTACGGTTAAATGAAGAGCACATTTTGACAAAGACTGAGCAACCATCATGCTTTCGACCAGCAGGCCGCCTAAGGCATTGGATTGAGTAAATGGTACTTCATGATGACCATCTCCACACTTAGCTCGTTGTTGATGATGCTGCTCCAACTTACAAAACAACAACGGGGATGGAGCTTCGGAGTTCTGAAGCTCAAGCAACTTCAAGAACATCGCTTAGACCTTAGACGCTAGAAATTTATTTAGGAAGTGTGTACATGACTTAGTTGCACACTGTAACGGTTATGTGGTTGATGTTTAATTCAATGTCTGCTCTGTGTTTTAGCTCGGAACTGTCTACCAGCTTATCATCACCATCTCGATCTTGCTGTCACAGATCTTGGGCATGGAGAACATCTTGGGGAATGAGACCGGCTGGCCATTTCTCCTGGGCCTCACTCTCATTCCTGGTATTCTCCAGGTAGCATAACAAAGAAGCTCCATCAATGAACAAAGTCTCAGTCTCAAAATAAACTTGCTATCAATGCCATCAGATCATAACCCTTCCCCTATGCCCTGAATCACCGAGATATCTGCTCCTGGCCAAGGATGACGAGGTCAAGTCCAATGAGGCTCTCGTCTGGCTCAGAGGAACAGTCGATGTTCATGAGGAAATGGAAGAGATGAAGGCTGAGCAGGTAGCCACAGAGCTAAATCTCCTGTTGGCAAACATATGCATCTTTCTTTCTTCACGCAGGAGTCCATGAAGTCGATCCCCAAGGCTACCTTGTTGGAAATGGTGCGCAGCTCAGCCCTTCGCCAGCCGCTCATAATTGCTATCATGATGATGCTGGCGCAGCAGCTCTCAGGAATCAATGCGGTACATTTAGATCATCACAACATCTTATAACTAAACCAGGAGTAATATACTGAAATATCTCAAACGTTCAGGCCATTTTCTACTCAACTTCGATCTTCAAATCGGCTGGTCTGGACAGCACTGGTGCCCAGAGTGCCACCCTCGGCATGGGAGCCGTGAATGTGGCTATGACTTTCGTCTCCTTGGCACTGATTGAGAAATCCGGCAGGAAGACCCTGATGATCGTGGGCCTGGCCATCATGTTCGTGTCTACCACGCTGCTGCTTTTCTGTCTCATCTTCAAGGTGAACGTACACACACGAACACGTAACTGCCAACAGACCCATAAAGACGTCTGCTTGATATCACACGCAGGAGGTTCCTTTCTTCAAGTACCTGTCCATCGCGATGGTCATCATCTTCGTGATTGGGTTCGCCACTGGCCCTGGCTCCATCCCTTGGTTCTTTGTCAATGAGCTCTTCAATCAGTCTGGCAGGCCCATCGCATCCTCCATCGCAGTGCCCTCAAACTGGTCTGCGAACTTTCTGGTTGGATTGGGATTTGCACCTCTCCAGGTGAATAAAGGGCATCAGTTACACAAAGTAATGATGTCCACGCACACCTCACCAATTTTCTTCTCCACAGCTGGCCATCGGCCCTTATGTCTTCATCATATTCATCGTGATCCAGGCCCTCTTTATCGCTTATGTCTTCTTCCAAGTGCCGGAGACCAAAAACAAGACCATCGAAGAAATTACAGCTCTCTTCAGATAAAAGTCGGAAAAATAGTGTGGGTGGTCCCAAAAATTGCATCATTTGGAACACCACAGTTGTACTACAACAGTTTATCCGCCATGTTGTGCGTAGTGCAGTTGTATGGTTACTTTACCTTCAGTCATACGGTTACCTTTGTTTAGTATACTAATGGCCTGATAAAAAAATTTTGTATGCTTGAACAATACTTAAACATGTGTGAGATCCTGATTTTAAAAGTTTTAACTGCACTGTGTGCAATTTTTCCCTTGGTGTAACACAGACTATATGTTCGCGAGTATTGAGTAATTTTAAAAAATATGCCCGGACAATGTCAATGTTTCAAGCATACTTGCATGTGTATGTACATATATGCATGCATATATGTACGCACATGCACATATGCATATACCCATACACATGTGCGTACATGTGGATATGCCTACTTGGCTAGTTCAAAAATGTCCATTGCAGGTTATTGGTGTGGAAAGACGGTATTAGACTCAGTCATAGCTTGTGCAAGTGTCATTTGTTGAAAAGAAAGTGTCAATGTGGGCAGTTTTGTCTCACAGTTTTATAACATATTGTATGTAGAAAGTGTAGTGGACACTTCTTTTTTTAACTTTTGACTGGATTGAGCTACAAGGGTGGATCGACTCTCTATGGAAAGTTAAGAAGCTCCTCCAAAACCAAACTGATATGCAATCCTGCCCTAGGACTACTCATTTTTCCACATTACCAGATCAAAGTTATGTACTGTAGCAGAGTTTACTACATAAAAGTTTGATAGTGCTGTGAACTAATGAAAATAGTCGTAGTGCAAATGTTCATATTAATTCAGTTTTAAAAGAGATCCGTTGCTATGGATAGCAGGATGAACTGCTTGTGCAGGGCAATCCAGTCGAACATTACAGCTGAAAAAAGGGCGCATGCTACACTTACTAAATTCATTATGTTTTGAAACTTTGACTTAAAAGTGCAAATGGAAAATAGCAATAGCCTTGAAAAACAAAATGTTCGTAGCAAAATCTGAACATTTCGACCAAAGCCCCCAAAACGGGGCCAAAAATTATCATTTTTCAAAAACGAGACCTTTTTGAACTAGCTTAATGGGTACTAACACATGCTTATGCACTTCCATACAAATATACATACATACGTATAGATGAATATACATGCATGGATGTAGAGGGGGAAAAAAGTAGATGAACCTTTGGTGAAATAGCACTGATACAAAACTTTGGAAGGAATTGCGAGATAAAATGAAAAAACCTAGAAGTATTCGGCTCCAATATGGAGCAAGTCCACATGTCTACTCATTCCACCTAAAATTTGATCTCAATCGGACATTGTTTTACTATGAAGCATTTACGGAGTCACAAACTCAGTCAGTGCTATTGCACTGAGCTACTTAGTGCTAAGACTTACGCTAAAAACTTGCATAATTCATTGCAGGTTGCTCTACTTTCGTCCCCAACTATTTATGCATACCCATGCCTATATAGCTTTGTGTACATACAACGTGAGTACATGTATATAAGACGCTCTGTAAAACCCGTAGTAAATGTATGTGTCCCGCAACGTGCTGTACATTGTAATGGCGCATCTGTACTTAGATGTATTGTCTAGATAGCTGAAAAAAGAAAAGATTTTCTTCACCTCAGGTGTTGTTAGGGCATTTAGTCAATGAACCTGTTCGATTCTTGCAGTGTGCCCAAAGATACGTTTTCCTCATTAGTAACATGTGTCAAAGTCTCCTCGTTCTCTTTCGCTATGCCTGTAAAAAAAGTGCTGACATTTAAGTCCTACTTAACTTGGTCGTGTTCCCTGACTCGACGAGCATGAGACAACGATTAACTGCTGAAGTGTTGAAATACAATTCTTCTCTCCCAGAGAAGCTTTTTGAATTGGAGCTGTTTTCCGCTGTTTTCCTTTGGCAAGGAAGCACTTTGCATGCATGTAGTCTGAAGGATCGTTGCAACCAGTCAGATGGACTCAGGTGCGGACTGGAGTGTGTGACCTATATATAGCGCATTTACTGCCCGCAATCAATGATTTTGGCAACCCTGATCATGCGGCTTGAAAGAAAAGAGTAACCAGAACAGTCGAAGAACTGTCTTGACCGAAGTTTCAACTTCCAGAAGGTGTCACTGACCTTGACACGCTCAAGCTGAAGGAAAGGCAGCATCTTAAACAACATGTGCCATGTTAAACCACAGAAAGTTGAGTAGGATCCATCTCAAGACGTCTTTCTATATCATGGAGGCCTAAAACCCTACCTGGTCCACATTGTCAGCCTGGCATCTTGTCCTGCTATGAGAAATTGTAGGGATTCATAGAAAGGATGGTGTTTTCTGACATTGTCAAATATTGGCCTGAGACTCAACCTGGACAACTTTGTAAGTCACCTTAGTCTTGTCATGAGGAGTTGTAGGGATCGGTCCCAAGATGATTTCCTGCGCTGTCTAATGTTACCTAGCCTGGGAGGCGTATGATGGGTCGCGCTGCAGGAAAAGGATGCATTTGCCTTAGTTTCTCAAGTGTCAAGTTTCATCGGTGCTCACTATGCAGCGTGTCAACTGACCATGCAAAGAGGGACCAAGTCCTAGATACAGCTGCCCAACACTTGGCAATACTCAGTAGAAAACAGTGCAACCAATCGTGGTACGTTGTAACCTTAACCCCTTCGTTAGCTCTCGTTGACGATGGAGGTTGCGCATCTGACAGTCCACTGAATAAATGATATTTTTGGGTAAATCATCATTACAGTCTCGGGAGAGATTAATCAGCTATATTTTTGGATAACCACCCTTTTTGAGTGCTGATGAATATGAGACTGGCATTGAAAACGGAGCGGCTTTTTGCGAGCTCAATGCTGCCCAGAAGAGATGACTTTATTTTGGCAAAAAGTCACGCTTCAGTGAGTAAAGAGTACAATTTTAATTGTTCTCTTTAAAACACCATATGCTGCTCTTCGCTGACGTCTTTGAGTGATCTTTTAAAGAGAAAAGAGCAAAAAATCATGCCACCTCCCCAGTTTTTTTTGGCTGTGAAGTCAGATCATTCCATTTTTGTTCCTGGTTGCCAAGAACTTGCATTTCTTCGAAGTCAAGTGCATCTGTAGTGGTCTTTTTTTCATTGAACTGTCAATCAGGCTCAAAGTCAAGAAATTGTGCTGTGCTCAATATCCCTTGGCGTAAGTAAATTCAGCAGGGAGAAATCGCCAGCACAACCTGGACTACGCCGCTCTGGTGATCAACGTTTCCCTCAAATTGATCCTTCAGCCGTTGCTGGGCAAGATTCAGCACCATGGTCAGCTGTTTCATAGCCCATCCTGACCCTGGAGCTCCCAAATCTCTGCCACCGGTAGAGGGCGCCACATATCAGCGACTGATCCGTTGCCTCATGAATATGGCCAGTGCTGAGGGAATAATGTGTTTGGTGCGCTTCTGAATGAAGCACCAACGTGCAGCAAAACCGCTGCTTGTGCAACAAAGTGGTCGGCTCCACACCACCTGCACAAGCCGTGCTTTGCTGCTTGCCAATCATCTTTCTCGAGGGACCACGCGGCACCGGACAGCAATGTGGAGCACTGAACTGCAAGCGAGAGTTATGAACCTAAGATTGTGTGTGTCTAGACTGAAATGAATCAGATCCCATTATGGGACCGTTTCCAAGCTGGCTTTGTGATATGCAGTAGATTATTTCCAAGGACGAACATCCGTAACATTCAAAAATAGTCAAAGTTTATCACAGGGAATGTGCAGTTGGGGTGCTACAGGATGACTCAGGGCTCAGGATCTGGATGTATCAGACAAGAGTATTAAGAAGTGGGGGCAGTGATAAACCAAGAGATGGTTCCAGGACAAGCGTCATTCAGGCTGGCCGAAGCGTTTGTCAGGAGTTGAAACATCTTCACAGCAAAATCAGCTGAAAATGATGACCATCAGGAAGAAACTGATCAAATGTAGAGATCGAGTTCCCAAGTCCGAATGGTGCGTCGATACTCCAGAAAAAGACCTTGGAGTCCGTTGGCCAGCTGGACTGTGCGGCAGTGGCAGGATGTCTCCTTGACAGAAGAGAGTCGATTGTAACTCTTTCACCCAACTCACCGCCCAAATGATCAGCTTTGAGCTCATAATTTCCATTGAAATTGCAGCTATGACAGGAGTAAAAAATAAACATAAAGCCGTTCCTTGCCGGCATCCTGACAGGAGCCTCTACCGACTTGATCAGGTCCAGTTGGGTAGAGTTCGCCAACACATAAAGCCACAGCTGGCGATTATGGCTCGTGCAACGTGGTCTTGATGTCTCTATGAACTTCCTGACCTCACTGCTGACTTGCAACCTGGCCTTTTGATGCGAGCTCTGCTCAATGGCAAATCTGCCTGGCCTTATCTTTTTCAGATAGTTCTTCTACGAAAGTTACAGATGCTTACAAAGAGAAACACATGGCTGTGGAATGGAAAGTTTGAAACCAAGTAATACTTGTAATATACTTGTAACCTTGTAACCAAGTAATACTTGAAATATACTTGTAACCTTGTAACCAAGTAATACTTGAAATATACTTGTAACCTTGTAACCAAGTAACACTTGTAACCTTGTAACCAAGTAACACTTGTAACCTTGTAACCAAGTAACACTTGTAACCTTGTAACCAAGTAACACTTGTAACCT
>JAAUXU010007913.1_pt1 | contig 22100 bp, 19 predicted proteins | sample 7278151 | NCBI WGS metagenome assembly JAAUXU01 (sample SAMN14350113, study PRJNA611818) | marine sediment metagenome | isolation source: surface marine sediment (1.8m) | place: French Polynesia: Moorea | collected 2018-08 | reverse complement strand
TCTCCCAATTTTGGCGTTCAGCGATAAACGTTCATTGAACAAAATAACAGAATTAAACGCCGTTCATTTTTTATTCGGTTCAACAAGCCTGAGAGCAACCCTCTGTTCTCCCTGATCTGCGGCTGCGCCGCAGAAAAAAAGGAGAGGTGGGGACTGCTCTTCGGGAGTCGCCATTGGACTAAGGATAAGTGACTGGGTTTTTACCTGCGGCTGAACACCGACAGGTCATGGAGAGATCCTTGTTGTTGTTGTTGTTGTTGTTGTTGTTGTCGGAAATAACTTTTAAAAATAGGCAATCCAGGAATCCAAATAAATGCAAGAGTAACAATAGTTTGACATACGGGGGGGAGGGGAGCAGACCCCATCTAGAAATAATAGTGGGAGATGAACCACCTTGCATTTTTGAACCATCATGTTCCCTGTTGAAGAAAGGAGGTCACACCATATACTGAAATCAAACTGGGAGATAAACTACCTTGTATTTTTTTAACCACCCTGATGCAGAAAGGGGGCCACACCCTATTTTGAAATCATAGTGGGACATGAATCACCTTGTATTTTTTGAACCACCTTGTTGCAAAAGGGGAGTCACAACCAATTCTGAAATCACAGTAGGAGATGAACCACCTTGTATTTTTAGCCACCCTGTCGCAGAAGGAGGGTCACACCCAATTTTGAAATCATGGTGGGAGATTAACCGCCTTGTATTTTTTAGCCACCCTGTCGCAGAAGGGCGGTCACACCCCATTCTGAAACCATAGAGGGAGATGATTTGTTTATAGTCACCCTGTTGGGAAGAGAGAACTAAAAAGGGTGGTCCATCTCCCTTTTGGTTTTAGAATGTGTTGTGAAGACCCCCTTCACCAATGACTCCTTCTTTTTTTTAAGTGCAACTAAGTTAAAGTAGTTGTCTTTCTTTACTGCAATATCCTGCCACAGGTCATTGAACAAAGTTTGTTCTTTTCGTTGTTTTTCCCCAGTACATATATTTGTTTAAAATAATACTAATTTTACTTTTGCAACCTCTTCACAGGCCCTGAGCAAAAGAGGGATATCATCGACCTCATGGAGGACGACCAGATCGGCTTGATCGTAAGGCCTAGGGGTACCATGGAGGTGATGGCGCTATGACTCGGAAGAGTCTGACAGGCTCAGGTGAAGCGAGGGACAGATCAGACGCCGAGTGAGATGGAAGAGCTTTGGGCTCATGTCCCCTTTATTGCTCTTTTGATGTCAAGGAAACCCTTTTTGTTTCCATAATCTTGCCATGCTTGCATTGTACTTACATTGTACTTATTTATTTCTATTTATTGCTTTTTACCTTTGGGTAGTACATGCATTTTTTATCCATGACTTTGTGAAAGTCCTGGCAGCTATATTCTGCCTTATTATCATCTGCAAATTCGGTTGGAGTTTTCTGGCACACATTTCATTTTTGGCAAAACAATAAAATTTATACATTTTCTCCATAGTAAAAGACAAATTTTTGAAGACTACACTTCATCCCACAGGATTCAATGACAGTATCTTTCTTTTGTCAGATGTGGGATTGCTTTGCATAAAATGGCAGGCTTTTTTGTTACTTGCTTACTTGCATATTGTGCACATACAGTGTGTACCAAAATGAGTGCGAAACACTTGAGGAATCCCCAAGTGTGCATTTTTAGCTATATCCACCTGACTTCTTGAATAAACCCAACGAACCCTGAAGAGCGTGAAGCGGGGCATGTAGCGGGGTACTTATTTCTACCATGTTTGCGTTACGTTTCGTGCCCCGCAGGGTATCAGAAGGGGGGGTTATTAGCAAAAAACGTGGTATACCCTCATGCAGGGTATATATCTTGGTATAGCCTGCATGCCACGTAATGTGCAACGTTTTGTGCCCTGCAATGGCAATGTATAGGTACATCAATATTGGGCCCTTATTAATAACCGCGATTTTTGCCGCCGCCGCCGCCGCCCGACCCTCCGCCACCCGCTCCCTTTGTTCCCCCTTCAGGCTAAATTAATTTTTTTACATTGGAGAAGGGCGTTTATTTGCACAGAAATCTTCACTATAAAGTAGTTCCTGCTGCTGATGTGCAAGTTCCTGCTGCCGCTGGCCAAGATGTAGTTCCTGCTGTTGTGCCAAAGATGAAGCAGGCCCTCCTCCTCCTGTCGCCCAAGATGTAGTTCCTGCTGCCGCCCCCCGAGTTGGTGCCCTTCCTGTGACTGCCTGAGATGGCCCTCCTGCTGCTTCCCAAGACAAAGATGCTCGGCTCTCCTGCTGCTGCCCAAGACGAAGATGGCCCTCCTGATGCTGCCCAAGATGACGCTGGCCCTCCTGCTGCCCAAGACAAAACTATGGGTGGTACCCGCAGCTAGCTGCAAGTGCACTTTTTTCACAGCAGCGGCAAATACTAAATAATAAGTGGAATATTCCTCCTCCCGGCAGCTGCATAATTTTGGAAAATTTTGACTTGCTGCTGCGGTGAGGACCCATAAAGACAAAACTGGCCCTCCTGCTGCTGTCCAAGATGAAGATGGCCCTCCTGCTGCTGCCAAAGATGCAGATAGCCCTACTGCTGCTGCCCAAGATGAAGCCGGTCCTCCTGCTGCTGCCAAGGTGAAGATGGCCCCTCTGCTGCAGCCCAAGGTGAAGATGGCCCTTCTGCTGCTACCCAAGGTGAAAATGGACCTCCTGCTGCTGCCCAAGACGAAGATGGCCCTCCTCCTCCACCTTCTGTCGCCCAACGTGAAGCTGGTCCACTTACTCCTGCTGCTGCCAAAGATGATGCTGTTCCTCCGGCTGACGCCCAAGATGAAGACAAATGGACTGAGCAAAATTCGCGTCTTGTCAGCATTTATCTTTTACAAGCACTCCATTTCTGAAAAAAAATATATGGCTAAATTTTGAATTTGAATTCAAATTTAAAATTCCCGCCTTTTTGCAGAAAAAGTCCCATGCACCGGGGACTTTTCTTCAATTGAAAATCAAAATTTGAATTAGTAGAACTCAAATTTCGAATCACGGAGCACCCGGGATGGCACAAAAAAAACCTTCCCCGGCCCCGGGGACTTTTTTGCACTAGTTAAAGGGATCAAATTCAAAATAAAATTTGTATTTATATTTCCCGCCTTCGCAGAAAAAGTCCCCGGCACCGGGGACTTTTCCTGCAATCGGAAATTCAAAATTTGAATGAATGGAATTTGATTCAATTTCAAATAATCTAATCTACTCTAGGGATATCTTCGGGGGTGGGTCACATCGGCAAAAACGGTAGTTGTCACATTGCCGAATAGACACATTGGCCAAAAAAAATTACATATGTCACATTGCCAAAAAATATTTTTGACTGAGCTGTCACAATGGCGAATTTTTTTGGGCTCCGTCACATCGCCAAAAACATTTTGTGGAGGGGGATGCAAGATAATATTATTGCTTTTGATATGCACATTAACCCTCCACGTACCTTTCCCCCACCCTGGCAAGTGCTTTTCATTCCCTAAGCTGAAATTGGGTTAGAGCCTACATATGCATAAGTTATCTACCATCCTTTTTGTCTTTTTGCCTCAGCTTCCACTGAAAAACCCAACACCCTACGGGATCTAATCATTTGAGCTGGTTTTTATCTGTAGCAAAGCCCAGACCATGGAACAGTCAATGTTTTTGGCGTTGGTGGCGCGATTTCAACTTTCAAAAAAGTTGAGTTTTGTGCAAAACTTATAAAACCAAAGTTGTAGATATTTATGTGATAAGTAAATGTGTAAAATTTAGGCTCTCTCTATGACCACTACTTTGGCCAAAAAAAGGCCAAGAACAATTTGACAATTTTCTGTTTTTGGCCATTTTGACACCTAAGATGACCTCAAAATTAAAATTTGATTTTGTCCGCCCAACTTTATATGAAAGTGCCTAATCTTTTTTGATTTAATGAAATTTTTCATATGTCCATTCCTTCTACTTTAAAATTGACTTTGAAATCTTTTTTCTACTCTTGAGCTCATGTGTTGGGTTTCTGGCTTCAGAACTTTGCCAAACTAACAAAACCCTGTCAAATCCCGCCACAGACTTTTTAAACAGAGTCTGTTCTTGTTTCTTCATACCTCCCCTCCCCTTTTTTCGGCATGTGACATGGTAGGAAATTTTCGGCAATGTGACATCTGTGGTTTTCGGCGATGTGACATCTATCGCCAAGACAGATTTTTTCGGCAATGTGACTGCAAACCATATCTTCGAGTTCGAGCTGCCAGAGCATACCCATCTCGGCGGTTGCTGGTATACTCTGGTTTCAATATTAGAAACCTTTATTTATTGTTTTTTGTGCTTCTCCTCCTCTTCCTCTTCTCCTTGGCGGCCTTTGCCATCAACCTGAACTCAATCTGCGGCGGCGGATTAGGGATGGGTTTGGGCTGAGCCCGAGCCCGTGAGCCCACGGCCCGCAGGCCTTTTTCGCCAGGCCCGCACTAGCCCGCAGCCCGCAGTCGAGCCCGCAAAACCCCCAAAAATTAATTTTTTTTGCAAAAGCAAGAATGTATCGGATCAAAATTTTTGATTTTTTGAAATATTGGCAATAAAAGCAAGGTATTTTTGCAAGTTTGATTTTTATTTTTGACATGAAACTTGGCCCGTAAAAGCCCGAACGTCAGCCCGCACTTTTCTGGCCCGCATCGGCCCGAGTCCGCACATCTCCAGCCCGCACTTAGCCCGAGCCCGCAAAATCCTGGCCCAAACCCATCCCTACGGCCATATGTGGGCTTGGGGTCAGCGGCCAGGGGGAGGGGGATGTGCGGCCATCTGGGGGAAGAGTGGGTTTTGACCCCTCGGAGGGGGGGGGGGGGGAGGAAGAAAATTTCGCCAGGGGGGGATAGGGGGGGAAAGAGGCCAATTTTGGGTGCATCAGCACATAAAGCCTTTCCCCAGGGGGGGGGGGGGTTATTGACTGTCAAGAGGGCGACTCCCCTTCCATCCTTGATGACACAAAAGTGGGTATGCCACGTGGTATGGAAACAGGGCACAAATGGGGCACATATCTTGGTAGGTGCCTTGATGGCACAAAACTGGGTATGCCACATGGTATGAAAACGGGGCAGTTTTGGGGCACATAACAGGGTGTAGAGGTAATGTTGCTCTAATAGATGGCAAAAATGTTAAAGATCCTCTGCAGGGCACAAAACGTGGTGTATAACGTGGTATCTATTTGCGGATGTGAGTTGGTTGGGAAGATGCATAAATGTCTTGTCTAACAGGGAAAAAAGAATTTTCGAAATATCTCAAAAAATAAAACAGATATAACATTTTTTAATAAACCTTTTTTTCGTTCATGCGCCATGACTTTGAACACCTGCTGCAGGTGCCAAAGCAGGTGCAGCAAATTAAAATTGTATTATCACAAAAGATGATGATGAATCCATTTATTCGCCTCAATTGGTCCGTACTTATACAGATTCTTCCACGGGGTCTTCAACACAAATTTTCTCGCACTTGGAGCCGAGAATGGCCCTTGCCATGTTATTGATGCCCACCTGGAGCTGCGCCATGAGTGTGGGGGTGGGGTCGGAGGACTTTAGACGAGGGGGAAGCACCGCGCAGGCGTAACCTATTTTTCTCCTCATTATTGATCCCATCACTGACTTGAGGAAGTTTAAAGGGAGGTGGAGCCGGAGTCTCCTTGCCATTGCCGCCATGGCCTTGGCGGAGGAGATCAGGGAGTTCAAGTGCGGAGCGGGGGACAACAGCTTGTCAAAAGTGACACCAAGGACTTCTACTACATCCGACGGCACAATTACACTTGACCCCACTTTAATTGAAGAATCCCGAGAGGGGAACCAGACCACTTGGGTTTTGGACTCGTTCAGCGCGAGGAAGTTCTTGCTGGCGTAGGAGGTGACTGTAGCTGAGAGCTCTTCAAACACTGCCCCCACTCTGTCCGGTGATCTGCCTGCCGCCCAGCAGAGGGTGTTGTCGGCATACGTGGAGACGCCGATCTTGACGTCGTCATTGCTGTTAGGGGCGGAGAGGGCGGGCAAGGAGCTCCCCAGGGAGGTCAGCCACTAGGGCCAGGAAGAGCAGGGGTCCGAGGATGGAGCCCTGCAGAACCCCATACCGCACTGCTCTGAAGGTGGACCTGCTGCTGTTGTAATTCACCTGCTGCTGTCTGCCCAATAGATAGTGGTGGAACCACAGATTCTCCCCTCCCAGGATGCCGAGGGCCTGGAGCTTGGCGTAGACCATATTGACGTCGATGGTGTCAAAGGCTGATGACAGGTCATAGCTTGCTACCGCTACCACCAGTCCTCTTGCTCTTGCTGCCGCCCAGCAGCCGTGGGAGTAAGCTATTGCTCCGGTGGTCCCTGTCCTAGGCCGAGGAAACAATTTGCCGCAAAATGAGCTAAAAACCAATGTCCTGGCTTCAAAAATAAGAAGCTAGAGCCAAAAACTTAAAAAATGTTTGTGGAAATTTTTTTACTTTTTAAATTTTATTCAATAAAAATTATTCTATGGCGGCGCAAAGCTCTTTTAAGCATGTGTAGTAATCATGCCATATTTTAATTTTTATTTGAGATATTCCAAAAAGTCTTTTTTTCCCTGATAGCCAAGACATTTGTGCATCTACAAAGCAATAAATTAGATGGATATAGAAAATATTGTACATTGGGGGACTCCTCAAGTTATTCGCACTCATTTTGGAACACCCTGTACATAGTACACAATACAGCGTGCCAAGTCAAATATATGTGGCACAAGTATAATATCCCATACTGCAGAAAATGGCAAAAAATAACCATTTTTAGGTGAATTTGACCTTTTTAAACTTTGTCCATTTTAAAAAGCACTTTCTTAAAAAAAATATTTGAGCACTCCTTTCCCCTTTTATGCAATTTTTTTCCTCAGAACTGGTTGGTCACACCAAGAAACTTTTTTAGGTTAGGTTTTGTAGAAATTGAAAATCTACCAATGTTTTTACAATCACATTGAAAAGGTCATCTCAGGGCCTAACTTTTTTCTCCCAACAACAACAACAGCTTTGAACCATTATTTGACTCGTTAGCCTTTGCCACAGGCAAAAATTTCTTACCTGCGGCGAAGCCGTCAGGTCCTAGAACTGTGGGAGTTCTTGGGGTGGGGGCTACTAGTTTGATTCAGCTTTTTCTCTCTTTTTCAATTTTTGCTCGCTCACTCAAATATCATCAATGGCTTTTCACGTATACAGTATTATTATGCACGAAATGGGGGGATCCCACCCGGAAGAAAAATTATAGTGGGAGATTCGGAGCCATGTATCCGCCGCAGGTCTTTGAACAAAGTCTGTTCTTGTATACCCTTCAAAGTTGTCTCAAATCTGTTCACTTACGATTGGAACGAATGGCGCCACAGATTTGCTATAAATGAGGAAATCAGCAATGAACAGTGTTTCTTGCGCATTACGAAAGAACAAAGAACCCTTAAAAATGAACTTCATAAGTTTAACAAATGTCATCTAAAACATTTTTGTAGGACTTCTTATGGAATTTATAGATTATTGATAAGGTATTATCAAGAGATGTGTAGTACTGTTCACTTCTTGTAAAATTCTTTTCCAGTAAGAACAAAATTAAACTGGGGAAATGGGGTTAATTTGGGGACCAGTATGCACCGTTTCCAAGCAATCATGTTTCACTGCATTGACTGGCATGTCCTGGCCGCCTGGGGGCTTGGGATCAGGTCCCCATGTCTGAGCAGAGAAAGGAAAGCTTAGGACTGTTGATATCTTGTTTACATATTTCCATGTGTGTGGAAAATGAAAACGCAAACATAGAATTTTTTTAAAAAATACATTTTAAGGTGAGTTGGACAGACAAAAACAAAGTAACAACCTTCTCTATTTTCATGCGGCCAAAGGCCGACAGGTCATAGAGTAACCCCTTGAGTTGTTGGGACTCTTGTTTTTGTTGTTGTTGTTGAAAGAACTTTCTGGCCCACATATGGCTCTGTTTTATTCAAAGATCAAAAATGGTTTGAGTCATCATGTATAGCCCATGTATAATTGTATATCCATGAAAGGTGACTGCTTTTGGTTAATAATAAATCATCAAAATTCCACTCGAGACCTGGGCATTTCACAAAATTAAATTGTAGGAATAGAATTACTTGTTGACCTCAGCAAAATGACAAAAAATGTTTTTGTCATTTTTCCTTGAGCTCCACAGTACTTTGCTTTTTGCAGAAAAAAAAGTTGCACAATATTTATGCATGCTGAAGTCTCTGATAATAGGTTTCCAAATAGGGAGTGGGTACTGACGTCCCCAGATTAAAGTTTTGCCCATCTTTAGAAAAACATCACCCACACACTCTGGTCTGCCCAAAGCACAATAAAAATCAAAAGGTAGGAAAAATTGCATAAAAAGGGTTTCTCCATTCTTGTCCGTTGTCGGATATGCCACAGTTAGAAAAAAACAGTATACTCAAAAAAGAGATTTCTTTGAGAGGGCTTAAGGCAGACAGAGTTTGAAAAAACATTTAAAAAGTTATATTTGTTATATTTATGCGCTAAAATATATTTACTAAAGTGATTGGTATACCTACACTCACATAAACTTGTTTTATCAAAACACACACATTCAATTAGCCAACCCATGCCAACCCAATGATAATTTTTCTGCGTTTGGCAGGGTGTGGGGAAAAAAATTTGATCTTTTTTTGGTGTTTGGCTGAAAATAAGAAACTTTTTTGGATTAAAAAAAATTATTTGGCAACTAAATTATTTTTTTGTCCAAAGGGAGGAATATTTTTGTTAAAAAGCAGCCCTACCATCCTTGAGATGAGAGGGAGGGTCCCTCTGAAAATTGAAATCATAGTGCAAAAAATGTGTTTTGTTGCAAGAATCTTTGGGCCAACAATAAAAGGAGAAAGGGTCCCTCTTCATTTTAAAATCATAGTGTGGAAAAAAGAGATTTTTTCTCTCACTATAATTCCAATATTAAGAGGGACCCCCCTTTCTTTTTGTTTGATAGAGGGAAGAGGGAGAGGGGGTCACACCCTATTATGAAGTCACAGTGTGGAATTCCTATTGCTCATTGTCCAAGTTGTCTGTGTTCCATACTCTATTTCATTTTGAGGTGTGACCCCTTCTTTTCCACAGGGGAGTCACACCCCGTTCTGAAATCTTTGTGAGTGATAAACCCTCTTGATTGCATCATTGCATCACCATGATTTTTTGTCCCTCTTGTAGTTCTTTGCTGCAGGTCATTGAACAAAGCTTCAACATATTACTTTCACAGTGTTAGTGGCAGAGGTCTCCTTACTCTGTTGTAACAGGAGTGATAATCATATTTTGCAGCTCCGCAAAGGGCAATCAAAAAAAGCATCCTAGACGTTGTCGCGACTGCCACCATGACTACCATTGTGATTAGTGGTTAGAAGCTGCAGAGTCAGAAGCAAAGATTAATGGCAGACGTACATAATTTGAAATGATATAACTGATATTTATCTTTGCAAAACAATACATGTATGGTACCATTGGAAAGTATAAAAAATGTTGCTGAAAATATTGCAAAAGCATTGTAAATTGGAAAAGTGCAAGCAACCTAAATGGAATTCATTCACATATGGTTTAGGTCAAATACAAATAGGTGTATATCCTATGTATTTCCACGCGTATTTTGTATAAGACATACACCCCAAAGGGACACATCAATTGGTAATTGACAATGGGTACACATGTATCATCGCTTGTACAGTTATTTTTGAGCCAGAATCAACTTCTTCCCCCCCCCCCCAGAGCCCCGTCAACTTCCCCAAGTTTCGGCCGTCCCCCAAGGCCCACCGCTGCCACAGAAGGTCCTGGATGACTCTGGAACAACAAGAATCGATTTATCGCAACTCTCACAAAAGTTAATTGCTGATGTTTTTGTTAATGTCAGATCCCGGGTGGCATCCTCTTTGTACGTTTTCCGTTGCGAGTTCAGGCACGTTGTACATGCCTTTGTTTAGGAGCGGGATAGAATTATCTTCATCCTCGTCCTTTTCCCGTGAAGGAGGTAATTGGGGTCCAACCGGCTTCCTCTTTGTCCATGATTTGTTGAATCTTTAGGCGCGTTGTGCACACCTTCGCTTGAAGGATGGGGGGGGGAATCCCCTCATCCTCATCCTCAGTCTGCAAAGGAGGGTCATCAGGGGTAAGACATCTCCAGCTAGCCAGAGTTCTCTTTCATGAGTCCCCTTACTTTATCATGTTCAAAAAGGTTGACAATTAGGTGGTGGAGGACTGTGTTTTCTCCAGTTTGAGTGCTTGGCACTCTCCCCTGAGATGATGGACTGACGTCTCCTCGGGCTCCCCGCACAGTTTGCAGGTTGATCTAAGAAATTCCTTCCATCTTGAAAGGTGGCCAGCAAAATGGCTGTGGTGGCCTTTGGGCTCATCACGGAGTTGGATGCCTCAAAGAAGGGCAATGACACCTTTTTTGCCAGTCGGGGGGATGTTGTGATTGGCGAGGGAGGCGGTGCCCTCGGTGACGTCTCCGTCTTTTTAAGGCACCTCCTGGTAGCCATACAGGCCGCGCTGTTATGGCTGATCTCGAATCCCCACAAACCCAAAGGGACAAAGGTTAAACTGTGGACAGATTCGAAATCTGCTTTGCAGTCCATCTTTTTCCTAAAGCCCACCAGCAAAATGGTGGAAGAAACAATTGAACTGTTGGTGTCCGCGAAACTCAACTGCCAAATAGAGTTGGCGTGGGTTCGTGTGGTTCGTGGACACTCAGGTATAACAGGTAACGAAGTTGTGGATGGAATAGCGAAAGAAAACGCCGTTGCAGTCCAACCTTCGTCCCCTGCCCTTGCGCGGTCTAGGAGTGAAATTAATAAAGATATTAAGAGAATTGTTGAACGTAAGTGGCAGCAATGGTGGAAAATGATTTCACAATGCGGAACCGCTAAATCATTCTTCGCTGTACCCACCACACAGCACAGAAAAATCATTAAGTGGATGAGTACAAAAGAACTCACTACTCTGATTCAGGCGGCAACAGGCCACGGTCTCTTTGCCGGTCACTTGTCAATGTGGAGGGAGTCCCTTCCGTCGACCTGCAAACTCTGCATGCGGGGAGACGGAGGAGACGTCACTTCACCTCTGGGGAGAGTGCCCAGCACTCGAACTGGAAAGAACCTAGCTGTCCAGTTTGAGAACTGGTGGGAGATCTAAGACTCCCAACCATCTCATACTGGACTTTTTCAAACATGAGAAAGAAAGGAGGCCCATGAACATGAACTCTAAATGGCTGGAGGAGTCGGACCCCGATGACCTTCTTACTCAATCAGAGAACGGAGAGGGAAGGACCCCCTGCCCACCTTCAAAACGAAGGCGCCTTTAAGGGCCTGAACAACAAAATGGATTCTAGACGATGTGGAAGCCGGCTACATTCTGCCTTGAACATCCATATGCTCAATAACTCTTGAGAGCTTCTGCGAGTAGCGAACAATCTTATCTTATTCTTTCAGCGTACACCAGGACGTTTGTTGACGGCGGCGGGAATGGAGGGACGACTGGGATCGGGGGAGGTGACGGGGCTCTGGAGGTCGTGGAGAGATTGTTTCGTTGCTCGAAAACAACTGTATAGCTATAAGTGCGGATACTTTTATCAAGTTATATTGACGTATCCTTTCGTGGCAATTTCAATTGTCGCGTCAAAAAGTGCACGAAATATACACATAAGACATAAGACTTGACTAGCGGCCGGAATGGCCCAGTGGTAAAGCCTTGGATTTTAATCCGAAGATCCCGGGTTCAACTCCCGGCCCGGCACGTCCGCAGGAAGGACAACCTGGGTAAAAAAATCGCCCATATACCGGGCGCAGAGAGAAGGAAAACTCTCCAAACATGTTGTCTCTTTTCAGAGAGTAATGTGCCGCCATCTCACCTACAGAGTGGCAAAAAGTGGAGGGAAGGATAACCTGCCGATGAAATCCTGCCCAAATAACGGGCCCAGAGTGGCTGCCTCTAATGTCCGAGAATACAAAATTGGCATCAGACGGGGAAAAGTGGCGCCATCTACAAGAGTAGCGCAGGGTAGGGTTCTCCCTTTGGGGGGAACAAGTGGGCCTTCCTTGAAGGCAATGCCACAGAGAGCTTAAATGTGCTCCTGTGCGCGCACTGGCGAATAGGAGTATAGTGAAGGCAAAAGGATTTGAATACTGGATCAGCCGTGGTCTAAAGAGAGACCCTCCCCAGAAGAAAAACTTGACTTGCATATACAGTGTGTTCCAAAATGAGTGCGAATCACTTGAGAAATCCCCAAGTGTGCAATGTTTGCTACAGCAACCTGACTTTTTGTCTAAAAATGCATAAATGTCTTGGCTAGCAAGGGAAAAAAGAATTTTTGAAATATCTCAAGAAAAAAACAGTTATGATTTTTTTTACATAAACCTTTTTTGCACCCATGCGCCATGACTTTGAACACATGCTGCAGGTGCCAGAGCAGGTGTAGCTAATCAAGTTTTTATTAACGCAAAAGAGGAAACAATTTGTCGCAAAATAAGCTAAAAACCAATGTCCTGGCATTAAAAAAAAGAGGTAGGGTCAAAAACTTAAAATTTATTATTACCAAATTTTGCTTTTTTAAAAACTCATTTAGCAATATTTATTCTATGGCGGCGCCAAGCACTTTTGAACTTGGGTAGTAATCTTTTTATAGTTTGGTTATTTTTTGAGAATTTTCAGAATTTCTTTTTCCCCCTGATAGCCAAGACATTTGTGGTTCTTTAAAACAAGAAATTAGATGGATGTAGCAAATATGGAACATTGGGGGACTCCTCAACTGATTCGCACTCATTTTGTTACACCCTGTACAAGAAAACCTGGGTGGCTGAGTGGTTAGAGTAGCAAACTCGAGATTAGAAATCCTGGGTTTGAAGCCGGGCTCTGGATTTTTTTCCTTTTTTTCACGCATGCCCTGTTTTATTTTTTGTGTAATTTCAACAAATGTGTTGTTTGCATGCGTCCAATTTGCGTAAATAGGCAAAAACTGAATATAAGCACAATATCAACGCACAGAGTGCTTACGTAGCAAATGTGCATCAAATTTGCATCAATATTTTGGGCGCAATTTGAACGCAGATGGTGCGCAATCTGGGTGGCTGGGTATGAGTTTCACAAATACCAATAGTTTTATTGTCTCTTGCACCAGCTTGCTGGTGGGCTTCAAGGAGAAGACAGACTGCAGGGTGGATTGTGAGTCTGTCCACAGTTTCACCTTTGTGCCGTAATCCTTTGTTTGTGGAGATTCAAGATCAGCCTTAACAGTGTGGCCTGCATGGCTACCATCTCCACCTGAAAAGTTGAAGTGTCTCCAAGGACACCACCACCTTCACCAATCACAACATCACCCCGCCTTACGATGAAGGCGTAGGCAGCATCAGTGCTTTTTTACATGGCATCTGTGTAACATTGCACCTGCGGGTGCTGGATACACTCATTCTGCACCCAATTATTCGTGCAACACCCCAAGTCAGCTAGAACCTGCGTCGGACAGTGTTGATTGAGGAGATCATCAAGCGATCTCTTGTGTCCCTTCTCTTTCCTTTCCCTCACTCCATCCCACCTGTCCCACAAAAGTGTTCTAGTGTGGAACTTAGTGGCCTTCTGCAGGGTCCTTATATGGAGATGAATTAGAACACCTCCAGTGCTGCCAGCGGAGTGGAACAAAGTGAGTGAGAAGACAAGCCTCATAAGTCCAAATCCATGTAGGAGGTTTTAAATTGTTTTGGTGAGGCTGTGACCCCAAACTAAACCAACCATAGGTTTACTTCAGGCCAATTATTGCTTCATAAATCCACAACGCCCGACCACGATTTAGACGCCACTCTTTGCCAACTAGGATTTTAGTCTCTTTCAGAAAGGTACACTTGTGTTCCGTACTGGACGAAGGTGAAACTGTGGACGGACTCACAATCCACCCTGCAGTCTGTCTTCTCCTCGAAGCCCACCAGCAAGCTGGTGCAAGAGACTATAAAACGATTGGTATAGTTGGTTGGGAGCTCAAGTGGGGCATCAAGTCAGTGACAAAAGACTTCTTTGTCAAAAACCACTAAATTGAATGTCCAAGTATCATCTTAAGTGTGCAGTACAAGGGCCTTATTGAACACACTTTTTAAAGAGACCAAATGCCCTTTGAAGTGAGGAAGACTGGAAGCCCAGATTGTAGACACTGTTGCTCCTGGCTGACTGCCCTTGCAAGTTTGTTGACATTTGTTAATGAATTTCATACACTTATTGGTAGTCATTTAAAGTCAGTCAGCTAATCACCCCAAAATATAAGTATTATTGGTTAGGCTGAAGTGCCTCTCTGAGTGTGTTCAAAAATAGGCACACTTGGGAAATCTCTCAAGTGGGCAGCCAAGTCTGAGGAACTCATTTGACTTGCCAACACACTTCAAATATAAGTCAAGTGTGTTATACATTTTTGTACCCACCTCTTGGTGTGTTCCCCCCACGTCAGCCTCTTCCTGATGCTGTATGATTACCGACAACTCCAAGATGCGGAGATGCCCTCGGGCGAGGCGCCTAACTTAGTTCGAATTATATACACCCTCATTGGGATAGAATTGCTCTCACCCTTCACAAACTCAAAAATCCAGCACCCTCACTGAATCGAATATTCCACACCCTCTTTGACACGAAAGTTCAGCACCCTCACTAATACAAAAATGGATAGAGAGAGATTAGGGTTCCCAAATGGTATATGAACATCCATCTGTAAGCACTATAAGAAATATTTGAAAAAACATTTATGTTTCCTTTTAACAGTGCAGATAGAAGAGAGTTGTATTCTTTAAGCTATGATCAGAAATATAACACATGAAAACACCACAGCACCACAACAATTTGTCCAAGGTATTGTGACATACAATTTGTACTTAAGACATCTATTTTTTTAACTCACCTAAAAAATGGATGAACATTTTGCATTTAAACTTTTTCTTTGAAAAATCTCATGTGCAATGTGGTTAAGTGTGTGTGTGTGGTTGATTTGCTTGAATCTTGTAGTAGCAGTCTTAGTGGGGGGATATGGGACCCACCAAAAAGTATGTTCAAAGAATAAATAAACACTGGATGGTCTTTTCACCAAACATTAAAACTAACAAAAGGTGAGAAAAGGGTTCAACCCTATAGTTCCTTGCACCCTGTTGGGGTGTTGGTGCCACTGTTTTGTATCTGTAACAAATTTGCTCCTCAACATCTGGTATCCATTTTCCCTCCTTTTTCAAACTTCTGAGGGTGCCGCATTTTTGGCATAGTGAGGGTGTGACACTTTCTCATTTAAGTTAACTTCAAGAAATGTAGATCATCCAGCAAAATTCGAAGTAAAGAGGGTGCAGGATATTCGATTCAAGTTAGCGCCCCCTTTTGGGCGATGCAATGACGCCCTCAGTTGCGGCGGAGAAGGCGCCTGTGCAGACTAGGCCCGCAGCGAAGAAAGCATAGACTAGGAACGTAGCGGAGATGCCTCAGGCGGCAGCGAAGGTCCGAAGCGAAGGAGGCGTAGACTAGGCCGGCCGAGGAGGCGAAGATTAGGTCCGAAGCGAAGGAGGCGCAGACTAGGCCGGCGGAGGTAGCGGAGACTAGATCTGCGGCAGGGTGGAGAAGATTTAGTCCGCGTAGTTGGAGTGGCATGGCCCTAGTCCGGAAGTGCTCTAGTCTGCGTAGCTCTACTCCATACAGTTCTTCCGCTTGTCTGAGTCGTCTCCAACAGTACAACTTCGTCTTGGCATTTTTTTGCTGCTGTTTCTGGTCTTCTCTGTCCTGTCAGCTCCTTACAATTCTTTTTTGTTCAGCTGTTCTCCAACTGTGTCAGGGTGGGATCTCCTTCTTCTGCCCCAAGTGATGCAGCCAGGCCAATTACAAATGAGAAAAAATTGAAAAAAAATGTGAGCTACTTGGCCTTAGTATACTGGGTTGTGTAGATAGGAAAAAAATATTTGCCAGGTTTGGGGGAGAATTTTTTTTGATAAATCTATATTTTTTATAGTGCAAATCAAGCTTGAGCTTGAGGCTAAGTCTTATCCTAATTCTTGACAACGATCGTTGCCAAGATTCACACAAGTGAGAGAGGTTGCTGGAATAAAGATTACAGAAAATATCTCCTTTTGAAATGCAACTTTTTTATTTGGCCTCCAATTGTTAAAGAACATAAAATAGACCTACCTTAAAATTGAATTTTAATGACCTTTGGGCTCCCAGTGTGTATATTTTCAATTTACTTATAAAAAATACAGTCAAAAGTATCGGTTTTCAAAAAAGTAGTCATTTGTCTCAAAATAATATATCGCTGATTCAAGCGTACGTAAGACGATAACCACTTCCCATATAAAAAATAAATATAAAAATATTTATTACATATTTAACTTATTTATGTCAAAATGCAGTATCTGGCTTGAGAATGAACTAAAAAGTCTTGTCAACAATGCCCTTATCATTTTGGCATCCAAAAACTCTGTTTGTCTTATTATAGGCAATCACAGAATCGTCATCATCATCATGGATGGCTTAAGAAAGTATATTCATAACTTGGCTCATTGCCTGGTGAATGTAGGGCAGTATGTCTCTTGAAAAAAGCTGAGGTGTGTCTCTGCTACAAGGAACAGCTTCAGCAACACCTCTCCTGTCAGAAGTGTGACACCAACTTGGGCCTGGATTAGGAGTGCAAGCTATGGTACCGTGTGTGAAGCTGACTTATGTCCAGACAAAAAGAGTAAGACACCAACTTGGGTCTGGATGAGGACTGCAATGCTACCTTGTGTGAAGCCGACTTATGTCTAGACAAGTGAAATGTGACACCAAATATGACCTGATCCAGCATGATGTTACCTTGTGTGAAGGTGGCGTGCCTACTCAGACAAAAAGAGCATGGCACCAACTTTGGCCTGGATGAAAAGGGAAATGCTATCTTGTGTGAAGCTGACTTGTTCTTACATAGACAAGAACAGTGTAACATGTATGGTTCTAAATTATGTATTCCCAGTGAATGCTTGGTTGAAAGAGGAAAAAAGACAAGACTAAAACCATGGAGTACTTAGCTGGAGCGGTGTGGGTGGCGGGAGGAGGGGACAGAGGGGGGACAATTAAGCCACTTGCGAAAGAGGAAAAGGGAAAACTTAAGGAGACACTAGAAAGGGGGAAAAGGGTGTAAATTAGTTAGGCAGAAGCATTACTAGCAAACACACTTGAGGAAGGCAGTAAGTGATAAAAAAGGTGGAAATGGAAAGGGGACAGACTAACAGAAATGAGTATAGTACTATCCTTTGCACTTAAGTGAGTTTGTAAGTAGCCGAGATAGGTGATGAAATGAACAGACTTAACAAGACACTGTAGTTAATGATATAGGAGAGTAATTCAAAAGGGTACTGGAGTGCAGTCAGATTGGTGACATTCATGAAATTGACACACTCGTACTCTACTTGGCACTCAAGTCAAGTTTCAAGAAAGACCAACAAACTTGCTGGTTACACACAAATATATAGGTATATAGAAGGACTATTAGACACTTCAAGTGTCACTTCAAGCCGCCAAGTCTGCCCTTATTGTGTGCGTCACCCAGAGCTAATTTGGCAGTTAAGACACACTTGAGACCGACACTTGAAGTGGCACCTTGTGACGCTTCCAGTGTCTCCCAAGTGTCACACTAGGGAACACACTTTGATGACACTTGAAAGTATGGTTGGGCTAGCGGCATGCACTTAGAGTGATTCTGGGATTTGTCCCAATCCATCTACCTGTGAACATGCTTGTGGTGGCTGCACGGCCCCGTACTGCCTCCCTTTTTTGGAACCAATAAAAAGGACTGGGAGATAAAGGAGTAAAAGGACAAAGTCAATCACTTGATGACCGTCTAGTGTGAGCATGCCTACCTCACATGCATAAGGATACGGGCAGCGGCCAAAATAATTAGGTGCATAATGATTTTTTTCTGCATTTGAGAGGTCGTTTATATATGGAAGCCTCCATTTTGGGCACAAATATGGGCTATGCCTTTATTGCAAGTTGGGAGGATGTTGCTCTTGGAGAGGGGGGTTGCCCAATGCCCAAGGTGACACTACTGTCTTTCAGGCGGATATCTTCATCATACATATACACTTGTACAGGCAGCTGTGTGTTTTTGGCTCCTTTTAAATATCCACAAACAAAAAAGGACAACAGTAAAATTGTAGACAGATTCTCAATCTGCTCTACAATCTGTCCTATCTCTTAAACCACTAACTTGCTTGTAGAGGAAACAAAAGAACTGTTGTATTTTGGCGATTTCTCCGCCAAATCAAACTGGCAGATGTGACAGGTAACAAGTTCTGGATGAACTGACAAAGGAAAACACCACTATAGTCCAACAACCGCTACCTGCCCTCCTGCAGACTGTGAGGGAAAATAGAAAACTAAGAAAAATAGACACTACTGTTGAATGGCATCAGAAGTGGAATAAAATTCCACAGTGTGGATCTCCCAAATGATTGTTAATGAAGCTGTACAGGCTATATACTTTTTTGTCTCAAGGGAGAGCCTTAGGCTTCTTTACTTTGATAATTTGGTTAGGGACGCAGTAAATGGGTCAAAAATAAGGAAACAGTTATGCACCAATTCTGCCTTATCCCATGGCTGTAGGTCCGGAAAGGTTTAGAGCGCCGTCTCAGTCCTCAGCCCCCTGGTATATGTGCAAAAAATCCTAATCATTCAGAAAAAAATTCTGATGAATATATCCTTTAATTTGTTTTATTCATGTTTGTCTGTGGCGAAGCCCAGACCATAGAATGGTTGTTGTTATTATTGTTGTTGTTGGTGCTACTTTTGTATTATTGGATTTATGCACGATACAGAAAAACTTATAAAAACAAAAGTGTAGATACTAGTGACATAAGATACCGAGCAAATTTTCAGCCCTCTGTGACAAGTATCTTTGCCAAAAATTGCCGAAAATGATTTTGCATTTTTTTTGCAATTTTGCAAATTTTGCTTTTTTGATCCTCAAAATGACCTCAAAGTTCAAATGTACCAGATACGCCCAACATAACTTGGTGGTGCCCAATTTTTTATATATTTTTTTTGTATGATCACACCTCTGTGCCTCAAAAATCTATTTTAAAATTCTTTTTGATTTTTTTATTCCATCATTTGAACTTTAAATGTATTTTTTGGCAAAAAAATCAAATTACTTGAAAATGTGTTAGCAGTAACATTAAAAAACATTTTTTTGGAAAATTAAGTAGTAAATAAACTCTTTCATTTTTCATTCTAGTTCAACCTGCCAGCAATATTTTTTGTGCAGTAGGTACGGTTTTATAATAAAATGCAATCTGTTTTGAAACTTTTTCCGCACATTGTATTTAAGGTCAAAAAATAACATTTCTTATATAACCATAGGTTCATAGTTGTTTATTTCATGATGTTAAACCATATCAGAGTCAACCCTGATTGTTTTTTAAAAAACATAATTATTGCCTATTTTGCATTAAATGTTAACAATAAACCTTTGTTTATATGAGAAATGTTGTTTTCTGACTTAAAATAAAATTTACGGAATAAAGTTTGAAAACCAATTGCATTTTAATTCTTGCTGCAGCAGCGAGCACAACCGGAGTGTGACAAAAAGAAAAAAAGATTAATAATAGAGAATTTAATCGTTTTGACCTTCAAGCCCCCCCCACCGGTTTTTACGCTTGACGCCGGTCAATCCTCTTCGTTTTAGTTGACATACCATACCTTTTTGTCCTACCTGCTTTGGCGGGCAGGTGGCATAGAAGGCAGCACAGAAGGCAATCCCTGCATGATAACGGGCGGCGTAGAAGACCCGGCATAGAAGACCTGGCGGGAGGTGGCGTAGAGGGGATAGCGGGTAGGGGGGTAGGGAGGAAGGGGAGGAAGGAGGGGGTTGGCAACTTGGCATTGAAGGCTTTTAGCGCTACGGAAGAGGAACAGCTTTTGAGCTATCTCATTATGCTGAGCTAGCTCAGGCTCTCCTTCTCTTTGCTGCTGCACAGGCAACTGAGGCAGAAAAGGAGGAAATCCAGCACAGTGAGATCATTTGGCCCTCTCTCCCCCCCTCAATTGCCTAAAAATTAAAGTGTCATATTTTTGAAATTACTGCATCAAATTGAATTTTGTTTTGAGCAGAATTGTTCTACTGATTACTTCAACTTGCAAAGCACAATTTTTTCCCAAAAAAATACTTTGGAAGATAGCAATTTTGAGATTATGTTCCGCCTCCGTGGAACAAAAAAGGCTCTATGGGGTTGGGGAGGAGGAGGGGGGAGAAGGGGGGGGGAGAAGTGGGGATAGATGGCGAGGGGGGCATAGGCGGGGGAGGGTGGGATTTGGGCGGCGTACAAGACGATGATGGACTTGCAGAACTTTGAGCAGAAGTTATCTCTCTGTCTCTCTCTCTTGTTTTGCGCAATAGCACAGCGGTACAACATCGGCAAAGAAGAAATTGGAAAACGAGGAGTAGGTTCAAATCTCTCCTGGACCCCGTCTTTTTTTAAAAAAGGGGAGGGGGGTCTTGCACTTCCGGAAGTGCTGAAGTTGGAGGGGGGGGGAGGGGGAAAAAGCATTTGTGAGACTTTTGGGGAGACTACTAGTAGGGTGTGTTTGTCATACTTGTATGCATAAGTGGTGCATGCCACACTACCAAATTCTCATTAACTGTTGATACTACAGCATTCTACAAGGCGGAAGATGACAGAATATTTGGTGGCGTGTAAGGCATCATGTCACGAAATATGCCAGGTTTGGGATCGATTGGTTTCCATATGCATGAAGATGCCATCATATTTCTGTTACAAATGAGGCTTGCACTGAAAAAACATTCAGGCTCTCCTTTATTTTTCATATATAAAATTACCCGGCTTTGCCTGGGCTTAAAATATTATTTTCCCCTCTCCCCTCCAACTAAACCTCCCACGATCGCTGTTGCACGTGCTGGTGCTGGTCAACCTGATGGGTATCAAGGGAAGAGACGCCAGACTGTTTGCGCAGGTGCAGGTGCTTGTCGACCTGATGGGTGTTAAGGGAAATGACGAAAGATGGCTGACTGGGTTTTTGTTGGATAATTGTAGATATGTTCAAGATTATTCTGTTTCCTCTTCAGTGAGCTGGATCCTGGAGGAAAGGAGAGGTGTCGAACGACCTCTGGCATAGGTGCTGGTTGACCTGGTGGTCATGATCAAGATTGGGGCCAAGGTGATCCTGCAAAGAGCCTGGTGATGTCTGCAACAGACGTGGAGGAGCCTGGAGAGGCCGATGACGACCAGGATTTCGCCATGTTTGAGCTTTTTATCTAGAGCTGAAGGCTCAGGTCTCAACCCTGAGGATCACAGGGCTCTGGGCACAGCCGATCCTGCGCAAGGTGTGCATCACTACTAACAAAGGGAAATAAAGAAAATGTCTGTCTGTTGTTTTCTATGTACTAACACTAGGAAGTCATAGTTACAGTGGCGCAATTTTATTAGCGATCATATATGTAAAGGCCAGGGGCCAGTTTTGGCAGCTTCATCAAGTTAAGGCTCAGGGAGCCACCACAGGGAGCCACCACAGGGTGCGGTCTTCTCTTTTAAGTCAGAGGGGATCTGGAGCGCGATTCGAGGCCCCTACAGATCGCCTACAGAACAGCACTATCAGAAAGTCTAATTTTGAGCACTATCCACATAGCCTACACATTAGCACCCTTCACACAGTCTACACTCAATACTATCCACATAGCCTACAGATGTATCACTATCAATATAGCCTACAGACCAAAGATATCCCATTTCCAAGATAGATGATTTTTTTACTTAGAGCATTAATATAAAAAATTAGTTTTTTTGGTACGTTCTTTATGTAAAAAACATGAGGGACAGGACACACCTTTCTGGTGACAGTATTGGAAAGAGACTAAAAATGGACTGATCAATAAGACTGTCAAAAGTTTTTTAGAAACCCAGTACTCAAGTACTTGAACCAATTAGACCTCTTTATAGAATAAGAACCATTAAGATCCAGTGCTCACAGTATGAAAAGAATGGGAAGCAACGTATGGGATCTGCTTCAAAAGCTCCACTTGTGCAGTAGACTATAAGGAGGGTGAGGGTTGTAGGCTATGTGGATAGTGCAAATATTGTA
>JAAUXU010119694.1_pt1 | contig 22104 bp, 18 predicted proteins | sample 7278151 | NCBI WGS metagenome assembly JAAUXU01 (sample SAMN14350113, study PRJNA611818) | marine sediment metagenome | isolation source: surface marine sediment (1.8m) | place: French Polynesia: Moorea | collected 2018-08 | reverse complement strand
CGAGGAGCAAGACGTAGGTGCTGCTGAAGCTGGAGCACAGGATGAAAGCGTCGCGGTACAAGAGGCTCCATCTGAAGAACAGGAAGTAGATGCTGCTGAAGCTGGAGCAGTGGACGCAGGAGCTCAGGAAGAAAGTGTCGAGGTACAAGAAGCACCATCCGAGGAGCAAGAAGTAGATGCTGCTGAAACTGATGAGGAAGCCATTTCTGCAGAAGAGCAGCGTGAAGATGACTTAGCAGTCCAAGAAGCAGCAGAACCTGGATCGGAAAGTAATGTTGATATTGGTGAGACTGACAACAAGGGAGATGTAGAAAGCGAACAGGCCGATGAAATTCCTGATGACAACCTGAGTGATCTTACTGGTGCCATAGAACAGGTTAATGCTGAGCAAGAAAGTAGTAGCAATGAGGTTGAGCATGCAGAAGAAGAAATGGGAGCCTCTCAGGTCGGCGATGACTCTGATCAACACGGTGCACAGGACGTTGGCGTTGCCGGAGAGACAGACGCCCTAATCCAAGGTGGTCCAGTGCAAGATGGTCAGAATGAAGAAGCTGTTGAGGGTGAGGCAGCATCTGACGTGGAAGGGGCCGCCAGCTCATTCTGCATATCCAATGGTATGGTTATTCAGGACCAGAAAGATGTTCCCAACGAAGATCCTTGTCTGTTGTGCACCTGCCTGAAGGGAAGTGTCATTTGCGCCAAGAAAGAATGTCCCCTGCCCGACAATCCTAAACTTTGCAAGCCTTTGCCAGTGGAACCGAATAAATGCTGTCCCAAGTATGAGTGCCTTGTGGTTCCCGAAGTGGACGATGATATTCTTGATGACGACAGCGAAGATGTTGCATTGCCCGTTGTCCAGGACGGACCCGAGGAGAAAGTGGTCGATAATAATCAAGTCGACTCAGGCGAGTTTTTGAAGCAAGGTAATCAGTCGCCGCAAGATTCCACCCCGATGGAAGAAGTTGAAGAAACCCCTGACGTCTCTGAAGAATCCGTCGTTGGCACTGCCAGCAGTGATGTGTTAGAAGAGGAGGCGTCGGATAATGCCGTGGAAGACGAGAGCGAGCAGATAGGTTCATCTGACGGTTACTTGTTGACCATGGATGAGCCTCCCCCAGGCTCGTGCCTCTTTGACGGCATGGTGTACGTGAACGCGCAGCAGATTCCCAGGGACAACCCTTGCGACTTCTGCTTCTGCTACCACCAGGACATCATTTGCCTCCAGCAGAGTTGCCCGCCGCCCATTCCCGGCTGCTTCGAGGAGAGCATCGAGGGCTTCTGCTGCCCACGTTTCGAGTGCCCCGTCAAGATGGGGATGATGAACGTGACGCAGCCAGTGCCCTACTCCATCCCCTCGCTAGCGTCGCTGCTCTTCGGCTCGTTCGATGACGACGAGAACAAGAAAGAAGAGGAGGAGACGGTGCAGGTCAGGGGCTGTGAGGTGCAGGGAGACTTCTACGAAGTAGGAGCCATCGTGGGACCTGCGTCGGGGCCATGTCTACAGTGCAGGCAAGTACTAGACCAGAAGTAGCCATGAGTAAAACTCGAAAGTTGCTCATTGCACTCATGCCAATGCCAAGTCTTACTCTATACTGACTGTTCCAGGTGCGGCTACAACGAGAAGCTCGAGTGCGAGCCGCAAGCGTGTGAGAGCCAACCGCTGATGCAGAGGATGCTGCGGATCAGGAGATGAAGAAAAGACAGACAGCATCAAGTGTACGTACGATTGGCCGGTGGATTTCGAGAATGTCGTCATGAGCGAGAGTGAGAAATGCTGAATGGTGGTATATTTACCTTTTTTTAAATCAAACCGACTGTTTTAGTAGCGCAAATCTCGCCCCACGCACTCAATTCCAGGGATTGCTGCAACAACTCTCTCAATAAGAGCCATGAATGGTGCCAAAAGCATTCTTACCATGAAGCAAGCATACCCTATCCTGGAGAGAGGGAATACTGGAGAAAAAAAAATCAAACTCTCTTTGCCCTCTGCCCTCTCTTCTCCTTATCGACTCCTACGACTCTGTAGTACCAATATCTGTATCCAATGTACCGTACTTTTTCTACAGTACTGTTAGGTACTTAGTGCGCAATCTGCCCGCAAGCAATCTCTCCTGGTGCCCCCGAAGGTGGAGAGCAACGATTAAATTTCTGTCACTTTCGATATGCTCAAGCAAATGGACGAAGCCCCCGTCCAGATTATGGTGTACGTCCTTAGCAGAGAGGATGACTTTTCCCACTTCACCTGCATACTGTACGTAGTAACTGCGTCAATACTGTAGATCTGAACTTTATGCAATCGTGATTAGGGACGTTCTTCGTAGAAGCAAAACATTTTACTGTGACAAAAAAAGTTCTAGGGGATTAATTGAAGAAATTGTCCTTCGACCGGACACTTCGAGAAGGTGAACGACAGCATTGTGTGAGGTCGAGGATGCAACATCAAAGAGCAAAGTTCTTGTTCCTTTCTCTGGGTCGAACGTCAATTATCGCCGAAATCATTGTGTTAACATTGGAAGAAGAAGAAGAAACTGTAATATGTAGACACGCTACCTAAAGTATTTTTCCAGAGTGTTGTATATTGAAAAAAAAATAGGTACGGCAATAAATTACCGAGAGAAACCATCATTTTTGCCTACTCATTTTGTACTTCCGGAGTAGTATTGTCATTAAGTGGCCGTCTACGTTGGTTCGTCGGTCACCAGTTGCTCCAGAGCCGAACTGTTGATGCTCGGTATGCCCGGGCCAAGAGCGCGACGCTCTCGCCCCCGCCAGATGTCGCCACCAACACGTTGGACCTGGGGCCGGCCGCTGGGTGCCTGCACTGAAGCGCCCCCTGGCAGGCGCGGGCCCAAGCAGACGCGTGCGTGCAGTGACGATGCCATGTGAAGGAGACACGAGTGCGTAAGAGCTCACAAGCTTTTCGAAGCCGGCGTCTTAGGAAAAAGGTTTTCTCACGAACTCTGCTCCGGCCAACTCGTTCTGCCTCATTCCGAATTAACTCTCGCCTTGTATCTTGTGCGGCAAAAATGCGCGGCCGCAGCCGCCGCCGTCACTTTTTGCACTCATCAAATTTACATCGAGTCGATCGATCAAAGGAATCCAGCGATTATTTTCGCCGAAAACGTGTTATTATCCGGCAAAAAGGTCTTCCGATCCATTTTGAGCGTGTGACATCCCAGGCGATTGTCTTGCATCCATCACTGACAGCCTTGATCGAGGCACGCACGCCCAGAGAGAGCGGGAAGACGAAGAAGAAGAATATGATTACCAAGCCCAGTCGCTTTTTTCTGCACGGAGGGAGCCAAGAAATCGGCAGCAAAAAAACATATTTGATGCGAGAGACGCATCGTGTTGTTTATAGATACATGATTAGCTGAAAGTTGTGCAAGACGTCTCCAGACCTTCTTACTCACCCCTTTTCCTCCCCCCACGCCAGCTTGACTTATGGGCAGAGCAGAGCACAATATGATTATTGATGTACAATACAATACCCTGTGCACTGCGCTGCTCTTTTTTCTTCTCTCCCGCCACCATCTCCCTTTGTCCTCTCCATTTCTTCATCTCCTCTCACTTTTATCCGACGAGCAGCTTTCATGATGGTCGTAAAATTTTATGTCTGGATATTTGCATAGACAATATTCGGAGAACACCACTAACTCATATGGAGCACTACATCAAGAGAGATGGAGAGAGAGACAGACAGCTTCATTTTGTGTTTTCAATGGACTTGATCGCAGGGAAGACAACGATGGAAGTAAAAAAAAAAAAGAAGATGAAGGCAGAGCCACTCTCCGGTCTTGTCCGCGTACTTGACACACAGATGCCCAGTTGTGTCCAAGTACTTTAAGTACTTGCCTCTGTAGTGGAGGGGAGTTCGGAAGACGCAGGTGTCACTCAGCAGTGAAGTATAATACAGTGCATGCCACTTAGCCCGCTAAGTGGAGGTCAAATACACGGCTTCGAAGTGACCTGCAGGCACTCAACGCGCGACAATTTATTGGTATGATAAATAAAATTTCTGTGGCCAGGGTTAGAAAAATGGGCTTATTGCCCTTTAGGCTCAGTGGTCAGCTCTGGGGCCCAGCACGTACAATGAGCGTGTGAGGTGAACTTGAACTCGGCCAAGCTGGAGTGGCTGGGCTGCCGCTAAGTACATGTTCCTCTTTAGTCCGGAGGCTCGCCCATGACTCATTTTACGTACCACGCAAGTACTTTTAGGTGCACACAGCGAGACAAAACTTAGTCTGCGACGGCTCAGCACACACTGAAGTTGTCTGTCTGTACCCTGCTTCTGAGTGACACATGTAGGAACGAGGCCAAGTCAAGCATATCCCGGAATGCTGCCACATCTCGTCAGTCGCTACGTATGATGTCTCCAAAAGTTTCAAGGTAGTTCTTTGGGCCAATCTGCACTACTTTTGTTCACAGACAATTAGTCCAAGTCTTTCTGTTCACTTTCCTGCCAAAGTTATCCCTGAACGTGCACATCCCCGTGGCCCCGTGCATTTTTGATGGCAAGAAGAAGGGCGTCAAGCTGGTGCCTCATGCATCCCATTTTCTAGGCTTGGCACCATGTGACTTCTGACTCTGCCTTCAGCACGCACACACACACACACACACACACACACGCTGAAGGCCAAGCCTGAAGTTGAGCTCAAAGTCACCACCGAGAAGGTCGCCGGAAAGCTGGCGGACGTGGCCCTCGTGTCCACATCTTGTACAGTTGGGAGGAGTCCCCGATGAAGTCGTCGAAAAGCAGCTGTCGCATACTTGTCGAAAGTAAATGCCTAACCATAAAGTTATGGTGTCATTGGTGGATATGCTTGACTCAGCGTCGTATTTTCCGTAGCCCCATCCATTTGCCATTTGTGGCTCTGCCACGAGAGACGCTGCACGCTTTGTCATTGAAGGCGACATTTGCCACCAGATCTCTGGTCTCAGGTATTAATAAGGTCTTCCACGCATGGTGGCTTGGTGACAGCAAAACATAATAATTTCTGCTTTAAAGACAAGCAACTGGTGGTGGCTGTTCTGGCATGCATGCATGATGGTCTCCGACACACATGTTAGACAAAAATGTGAAATATGGGCAGTTTTTGGAAGTGGCAACTCAGCAGTGTGACAGAGTCGTTCGTCTACTGAGACCTGCGGGGGTAAGTTCACCTCACCCCTTGTCGGCTCCTTCCCTCTTTTTTTTATACCTTCCGACGCTGTTAGTACAGTCGATGGCATCGCTTTTGTTTAATTAGCGCGCTCGCAAATGCGGTGGAGTCTTTATTGGGAGGGAAGGGAAAGGCTGGAATCAGTCTGATGATCTCTGATCCCGCTTCCTGCGTGGCCTTTGATTCCGGCGTCAGCGCTGATCCGCTGATAAAGTGGGATGGCATCAACTGAATTAGCCGAATTCATGAATTGAAAGTCAGCGAGTGGGCGGCAATATTTGCCGCCATTATTCGTCCGGGGCCCAGCAGAACAATGGAGCCTCTCGGAGTCGTTTGGTCACACATCCTGAGCGCCGGAAGAGAGAGAAATTAGTAACCGACGCCCGAACAGACCTAGAATCCAGGCATTTTCTCCCCTCCTCATCTACGGAATGCCAGTGCGCACGCACACCCACACGCTGAGCAGTGGAGCTCGCTCAGCGCAGTCCTGAGCAGTGGCTGGAGCACAGCGCAGTCCTGAGCAGTCCATGAGTCCTCTGGGAAAGGAGAGGTGAACTAACGACTGAGTTGACATCCATGGAAAAAGTCCGGACACGTTCGGCGCCATTTCCTGCCTCTGTCGCGCTCTGCGACGAATGGACGACAGCTTGTAGACGTCTGCACAAGATGCAAGAAATTAAATTGTGCACTCGACGAGAGTAATTCAGTAGCTCGATGAAAACTGCAGGTGGGAACACTTTTATGCTCACACACACTGTTCGTGCACCATATTTGGACGTCCAGCCGGGATCGGCCAATAACTGTTTGCACGTGTAGTGCGTGTGTGTGAACTCAAGCTGGCTGTCCAACTGAATGGAACTAAATGAATGGCTCGTAATTTCGTATTTGTTTTAACTCTTTGGCTGCAGCAATTGTGGGAATGGATCGGTACAATGGCAATTAAAGCTAGAGGTGGCTCGTTGGCTCCGACGTCCGTCCGTGCAGCTCCTCCGCGAAAAGCCATGCATAAATTGGCAATGCAAAGGAAGAAACGCACCTCGATTCCGAGAAAGGCTAGCCAAGGTGTCGCCAGAAGCTCCTGGAAATAAGAACATGTTTGTCGATTAATTGGGCTGGGTACGTAGTATTGCCGAGCACAACCTCCACCAGGTGCTTGGGACGCTCCTGCACACGCACGGCTGGAGCCGGCCACATAGAGGGACCCGGGCATGCCAACAGTTCTGTGTACTTTATAGGCGTTGTTGGTTTGCTGTTGACACAAGCAGCAGGAGAAACCTCTTTTTTTCTGCCTGTCGTGTGAGACAGGGTTCTGGAAAATCGGCCCGCCTCACCTTCAAATGACTTAATTCGTGGGTCTAAAGGCAAATAGCGGGCATTCATAATTACGGTCCACGGACCCAAACACCGTGACGACGCCAGACAGACGGGCCCAAGACATACAAGTGACAATCATTGAATTTTAATACTATCCCTCTCTGACTTCCCGGCTGCTTCTGTGCCTACCTTGACTACCTGCGTACGTACCTGACGAAGGAACGAACGCACCTGGATCATTAAAATTCAGACAACTGGTTCATTGACTCTTTCTGTTGCGCTCTGTGTACGGCGTCGGCAACGTCGGCAACGTCGACGACGTCGACGACGACGACGACGACGACGACGACGACGACGAAGACTGCGTATTGGCGTCGTTTTGACGTGCGTGCGACGCTTTATGTGCTCATGGGTTTCTCGCTTGATTGACAGAGGCAAAAACGCCAGCGCGCATGCTCAGAAAGCACTAATTACGACCACGTAAAAAGCGGGCTAACCAAGCATAAACCACAGAGACCCACACTACGACTACGACAGCGGCTGCTTAAACACCACTGGAGGAGTCGGCGCGTACAGCGTCCGTCGCCAGAAGCAGCAAATTACTTCTTGCCACTGATTGATTGATCCAGAATCCTGTACGGGCGCACTTAATGAAGAAGAATGATGGCGTCTCACACTCTCATGGACCAGCAGTACTGGTACAGTAGTGGTGGCAGTCGGAGCTGCCTCACAATCCAGCGGGTTATTGGGAAGACGCACAGACTTTTTGCTGCAGCCTCCCTTTGTGCGTGTGTGTGCGTGCGTGTGTGTGTGTGTGTGTTTTCCTCAGTTTAAAGACCAGCAGGGTGTGCAATTGTGTCTGGGCGCGAAAAGCATTTAATATGAATGCGGAGGCAATAATCAATGACGACGACGACCTCAAAGACCATTAAGAGTCTTCTCATTATTATTCTCTTTTAATCGAAATCGAGCCAAAGGCGCACGCTGGAGTTATTAATTGTGTGCGTCGCCTCCTCAGCCGACATCGACTTTGCTGTCACGAGTGAAGCCACTGGAGCGTGCGTCACAATTAGCATGTAATTATCTAATTCACTCAACTCTTTTAAAAGAGGAGACACGGCCTGATTGCACAAGTATAGACATATGTGTATGTGTTAGAAAGACAGAAAGAAAGACAATAAACACGCTTAACTGACTCGGTGACGGCTCGCATTGTGACGCCGGCAGCGCCAAGACTCAAATTAACCCTTTTCTCTTTACTTCTGGTATTTCGACGTTTTCCTTTCTGGCGCTTTTCCTCCTCCTCCTCCGTCGCCGAATAATTGATCATAGGCGTGAGTTTGTAGCAGTTCTGTCTCTCTCTGCTCACTGCAATTTCCTTTCTCCTCTTTCCCGATGAGTGAATTCTCCGCCGGACTCGCTGGCACCCGGCGCTCGGGGACTCGGGGTCGTCGCTTGAGTGAGCGATCCAGAAAAACCGGTCAATTATTTTTCCGCCGTCGACAATAATTCATTGCTTCCCGATGGTGGCTGCCTTAATTCGCACTCTCCTCTTTCCCCCTTCCTGGTAAAAAAGAGGAGCGAGGAGGAAAAACAAGATTAATAGATCTGCAAAGGAAGACATTGGAACGTTCTTTCCTCTGTTTCTCTTTTTCAACCGAGCAGGAAAAAAGTCTCGACCTGAACTTTGGTGTCTCCAACGTCTCCAGGCTCACGTTTAGCATCTTGAGACCGACGAACGAGTGAGTGGGAGCGACCCCCAAGTGCAGCCAGTACATAGGCAATTTCCAGCACAGTAGGTCAATCTGGAAAATGGGAATGGGGAGGGGGGGGGGAGGCCTCTTGATCGCGGATACGCAGAAAATTAAATTGCTCTGTCAGCTCGCTCTTAGCAGCGGAACGAAGGGCGCATCATCTGCATGATAAAACGTCTCCTTTTATTCCCCCGGGAACACACAAACAAATTCTGGAAAGAAAACTGTTATCTTTCCCCCTCCTCTCCTCAAAAAGGACAACAAAGTGAATGATCGGGCTTTCTTCAGTCACCTCGACGTTGGCCTCACTGATGCGATTAGAATTACTTTATGTAAATGAGATTGGCAAAGAGGAGGAGGAAGAAGAAGAGATGTAATCCGGCGTAAAAGCTTTTTTGAATCCTCGGCAATTTCCTCTTTGGAAGATTGAGCATCTTCACCTATGTCTGCATTGTTGTCGTCGTGGTCGTCCTATTTGCCTAATGCGCGCGCGCGTGCGCGAGCGCCGCTGCTCCGCCGAAATAGATCAGGTCGACGACGCTCATTCAGCCTGCCCAATAAAGAAGCGACTCGGCCAAGCAAAGAAGTGGCTACTTATGGAAACTCTCCTCCACTTTCTCTCTGAGCCCTTTTCCTGAGGAAGAAGCAGAAGGTGAGTTATGGAGCGGGTTATTGGAGATTTCCTATTCAAATGCCTGAATGTAATCGAGTCGGGTGATCTGGGATTGAAAATTTAAGGGTCGCGATAGCCATCACTGCGAGATTTATACGTGACTTTGTGTTGTCAAAGCCATCCATATATCTGTCCCAACAGGTCCGGTCTGCCCGGAGGCCCGGCCGGGTGGGGCCCCCCCGCCGGGCGGCCCACCAAAGTGTTCCGACACCACCACAGAAAAGGGGTTATAGACGAAGAAAGATATAGGAGAAAAAAGTCAATGGCTCCTGATATCACAACGTGCCCTCAGTCAGTCTGGCAGACAAGTCGGAGCAAAAACGCACTCGATTTTCCGTTTTTTCGGGCCTCGTTCAACCATGCGCGGATGCCTTGGCAATCGCCGATACGATTATTCAAATGCGGCCGCCGCATTCCGGCCAGAAACGGGCAAAAAAGGCATCTCTTTTCACGTTGGCCCGGACTGACGGATGTTAATTACGCAAAGACGCACAAACGGCAGAAGGAGGCCCCTTGGTGGGCTGAAATCTTATTGAAATCTTGACGTGCGCGCGACAAGATTTTTCTTCTTCTTTGGCTGCCCTGCTGGTCGCCTTGGCCGGCGTCCCCGGCGTCGTCGGCCTGGCCAGCTTCGCCAGCTTCGCCAGCTGGGTGGACGGATGGATGGATGGGTGGCTGGCCTGCTTGACGACCGCGAACACCCAGCTTTGCTGGCGCTGCGGGCGGGGCGATTGTACTGCTCTGCACGCAAAAAAGAAAGGGTTACCGTGTGAGGTGAGAAAGATGATCGCGCAGGAAAAAAAGACTGGGGATGCTGACTGAAAGAAACAGCATTTCTGCTGCTTGCAAGTGCAGAAAAGACGATCATGCGGCAGAAGAGGCTTTTATGGGCAAAGTCCTGCCTGCTCACACAAGACGGCTCAGACTTTGCCTCAAAAAAAAAAAAGAACCCTTCTCTCCGTAGGCCGCAAAAAGTTATAGAATTTGAAACGGCTAATTCCACATGCCACTCAAAAATAGACTAACATGACGTTTGAGAGGAGTTCGGGTAAAATTTCCTCCGGTCAGAAAAAAAGAGGCTTCGTAGCTGCCAGCATCGTAATTCTATAGAAAGGAAATGCTTAATGCGTATCAGAATGGAGCCAGAAAGAGACTTCCTTGGAGCTGTGGCTGCGGACGTGAGGTGCGTATTCAACGAAATGATGCAACCAAACAAGTGTGCAGCACTCACTTCAGTGCAGCACGCGTTGCCGTGCGGACGGACATTGCGGCACGTCTCGTGTGTTCTAAGTAGTACATGATGAAGTTCACTTACTCACTGGGCCACTTCTGCTGCATCAAGGAATTCCTCCTTGACATCATACGTGGCATGACACGAGCTGTCCCACTCGGGTGGAGAGAGAGAGAGAGACCCCACATGCAGTACTGCGCGGTACCAAATTGGCAAAAGTCCCGGTGGGAATGGAGTATTGGCCTCTGAAGAAGAAGGTAGCTCGAATCTGCGCTGTTAAGCCGAGCCAGCCCACCCCAAGCCCGCTTCCCTTCCCCATATCAGGAACATCTCGACACTGGAATTACCTTTTTTGCCAATCCTTTTCTGGCGGCGTCCTCATTGAAATGAGCGGGTTTTGATACCTCGCACACACGCACGCCTCCTCCCTTGATGATGATCATTACGAGCGCGCGCAGACGTACAACTATCTTCATCCGACTCCAACGTGGGGACGACCAACGCGGGGTGGGACGGAGGGGCCACCGCAGTCTTGATTTATCTAACGATTCTCTCTGATCATTTTATTACGGCGTTCATTTCTCGAGCGATCGGCTTGGGTGGTAAATACGGCGATGCTTGGTCCAAGCTCCTTGGTCGTATGGACCAAAAACTTATTTATGACGTTCATTAATTGACACCGGGATGGAGAAGGGGAGGGAGGGCTGAGAGCAATCAAACCTCGCCGCGCGAAAAGCTCTTGTGCCGCCAGACCCTAAGAAAATATATGGGGGTAATTCTGACATTATTGATGCCTTGGCGAACAAATTGATAGAAGAAGCGAATGGACCTGAGGCTCGGTGCAGACACGAGATAATCGCTTTTCATATGTTATCTTGGGCCATTTCTGACTGAGAGCATTTGCATCCGGACAGATTCGGATGCCAAGACGTGTATGAAGTTGTCAGCTCACACCGGGGCGGCGGTGTCGACCGTGGAGGAGGAGGTTCGATTTTCATAGTGCCAAATTGATGCTGAGAGCCTTTTCTGCAGAGTCACCCTGTGGTTTTTGATAAGAGTGGACTTTTTCCATGACTCGACGGATTGAACGAATTCTTTTTTCTCTCACTTCTCAACCGACGCTGCTGAAACCAATCAATCCCATCTGGCTATCCTCGTTGGTGCTGGCCAGAAAGATGAGGCACAGAAGTAGAAAAAAAAAGACCAACACTCATAAAGATCGGGCACTGTTGCTGTTGCTGCTGCTGCGGCTGCTGCGGCTGCTACCGGTCTTGATGATGATGATTACTGGCGATGACGATGCGATCTCGATGGATCAGACTTCGATTTGCGACGACCAAGGGCTGGAGCAAAGCAAACGGCCAAAGTTGGGGCGACTCAATTAAGTTCGAATTAGTATCGTCAGTTAGGACGACGATAGATGAGGAGTGTATGAGTGCTTCCCTCATACTGCACTGCCCAGATCTGTTGCTTCTCTCATGCTGCACTGCCCATAGATCTGTGCCCCTTCCACCTTGATATGGTGTGAGTCACATCCAAGCAACCGTTGGCTGGACCAAAGTGCCTCGTCACCCACGAGTTGCATTGCGCGAAACCGATGGATCGAGAAAAAAAGAAGTCTTCTGGCTTGTGACTTTGACTCCTGTCATTGGGCTCAGTACACAGAGCACTGGCAAGTATGTAGTGCGACCATAATCCATCTCCCTCTTCTCACACCCCGAGCAGCACCTGGTAAAAGAGATGATTAACGATAGCGCATTCAGGCAGCCCCAGCGGACGGGGCCCGCAGATCATGCAGACCCCGGAGGAGAGAAAAACCCTTTCAGAGACCGCTAAAAATATTCACACGGATCTTTTCTCCTCCTTCTCCGGTGGCTGTCAATCCTCTGCCAAGTCCATTCCGTCACGGCGGCGGCCAAAAAAGATGAAAAACGACTCCGGGGCGAACGTTTCTGAAAGTGTCTCGACCGGAAAAATATCGACGGCAAATTACTGCCACATAGGCTTTGTATTATATAAAAGACGCTAGTGCGTTACTACGACTGAAGCTCCGTGAAGCAAGAGACAAGTCAGACAAGCCGTGCTCACCCCACAGATAAGATTGAGACTCTCTTCTCGCACGCACATGGAAGATTTGGGCCTGCTCATTCATGCATTGCCCAAGAAGAAAGAAAGAAAGAAGAGCGTCCTGCTATTTCAACATCGCTTGACGAGTTCCCTGATTGATTGACTGTCCCACCATCTTGAAGTGGGCCCAACTCTTTTTTTGCACGTCGTCAGCTCTGGAGGCCGCGCAAGAATGCAGCTCGGTGTGAGGTCGATCGGCCGCCCGACCGACGGCGGCCATTCAGACAAATTAGCCATGGTCAATAAGCAAGCACTTTAGCGATCGAGAAGAGAAAAGAGGAAGAAGAAGGGTGGGAAACAGACGAACAAAGACCCCCTCCCTGGCAGGCCGCAAATAACGCAACCAGCAGAGAACAACGCAATAATGGCAAATTATGGAACAGCTCCTCTCTGGCTCTCCCGCGATTTTCGGTGGCAACATGTTAGTGCGACAGCGGCTCCGATTTACGGCGACGACATTTCATGCCAACGCGCTCGTGACGAGAAGCACCAAGCAGTGGTGGCAGAAATTTCTGGACAGAAAAAGTGTACGCATAAATAACGGCTGGCAGAGCCCGGGCTCTGCCAGCCCGGGCTCTGCCAGCCCCGAGACCGGCGGGACCGGCGGGACCGGCGAGACCGGCGAGACCGGCGAGACCGGCGAGACCGGCGAGACCGGCGAGACCGGCGAGACCGGCCGCTCCCTCAAACAGGGATAAGTTAAGGGCGGAAGAATTTGCCACGATGCTGGTGAGACCTGAGACGCTGCCAGGGCTCAATGGGATAAAAATGGTTTCCGGAAATCCTGGCTGGCTCTGACTTCTATCTCTACCTTTCTTAATAGGTCACGTCATAAGTCACAGTTGAACATCACACTCAGCATGACTTTGAAAAGCGCCACTTACACAATGCAACAGACTCCAAAATCATAGCAGCTTAACTCATCATCAGCCGGTGGATGTCTGGGAAAACATTCAGGTCTATTTCTAAGGTTCTGTCTTGGCCCGAGGTGGTACGAGCCACCCATCATGTTCCCCAATGTGTCGAAGCCACAGGATGTAATCAGCTAGAAACGTTTTGTTGCCCGCTTCCTCAGGAAAGTGTCACTTGGAGGCGGTTATAACGTGACACAATCAGCGCAAATTGGCCGACACCAGCACGACCACGACCACGTCGACGACGACGACGACGACGACGACGACGACGACGGACGGACGGACGGACCCCCAAAGGCAGAACAAAAGATTTCAATTTTCGAAGCGGTTTTGAGCAATAGCGTTTCACTGATGGCGGTTACTTGCTACACACGCCAGCTGCTGCCAGGCTGATACGAGACAGTAATAAAGTATCAATTATGACCCGACCCGACTCAATTTGTTCCTCGCCGCTCTCTGATCCCTCACTCACTCAGCCAGTCCGACCCTCCCATCATTGAGCGCTTGTCAATCAAGAAGAAGCCCTTGGAAATTTGGTAATTTGCGGCGCAATTAAGGCTTGGGCGACCGACAACGACCACCCATGCACACACACACACCTTTCTTATTCTTTCTTTAGCCGGAGCCGCTGATGATTGAGATACGCTTCTCGATTACAGCACAGAAAGGAGATGTCCGACGGCATTAAAGACGATCGATCGACCCGCGGAGGGCGAGCTGGCGGGCGTGGAGACCGAGGAGGGCGAGGAGGGCGAGGCGGCCGAGGCGGTAGCAATCACTCGGAACGAACGCAGCCAAATGGGAAAAATCACTGATTAATGACTCACGAGGGAGGAAGAAGAAAAATCTCCCGCCTTTTTCCAACACGTATTATGAGTCCGATGGTAATTTATATAAGCGGACACCTTTTCTTGATAAAAGAGACGCTGCTTCTCCTCTCCCTCTTGGCGTCACGCATCATTTAAGTGCCCGCTACTTCATTATAGGAAAGGAGTAAGAATAATGTTGTCGCTGAGAAATCGCTGCCAGAATGTGTGTGTGCGTGTGCGGTGACATGCATGAGTGGTCAAGCTCGTGGAGCCACCACACATGCGCGCACACACGCGAGGAGAGAGAGAGAGAGAGAGTAAAATGATGACTGAAAGTGGATAATAAGAAGGAGAAAGAAAAGGAGGACGACGGCTACCACGACGACGACAACAACGACCACGATGACGACGACCACGACGACGACGTTAACCAATCAGTTTTTGCCTCCGTCGGAAGTGAGGCAATTATAGAGAGTTCGAAACGTCGTGTTTTGGCAGGTAATTATCGGGGGGGGGGGGGGAGGATGCAGTAAAAAAGTTGCCTCCTCGCAGGCTTCCAGCTTAGGCATGCCGGCGACCAAGATTGAAGCAAAAATTCTACCACAAATGAGGCTAAAATAGCGACTACTAAAAAGTGCCAGAATGGACGCACAACTCTCAGAAGAAGCTGTCTCCTGACACTTTTTATCCACCCAGTGCAATATGTGCACCAGGAGACTCCGCCGACGTCCAAGTCGCGAGTGAAAGCGACCGAGATTCAGTCGAGTCCCGATTGTGACAAGACTTTGTCGTCGCCCCCGATCAAATAGTCGAGCCATCACACGACTTCGCACAAGGAGCCATAACTCTTGACTGAAATAAATCCTCCGCCCGCCATCCCAAATCCCAGTGTTCCCACGCCACACATCCAATCCGATCACTGGTGACGCTTCTTTCTTTCTGTCACTTGGAGTCTTTTTTACACTCACGTTCTTTCCTTCTCCTTCCTCCTCTTAATTTCTCTCTTTCCCATGATAGTTAAACGAGCAGAAAAACCTCCTCGGAATGTCTCGAATTCATGATTCGAGGCGTGGTGCATAACATTCATGAGCCTAAAAAAAAAAGTCAAATTGAGGCTGTTCCTCCACCCATTCCAGTAGCGCAGCCGCCAGCCCGACATCTGCGATAATGACATTACCTCCGCCAGAAGGGAGGAGGAAGGGAGCAAGAAAGACATAACCTATAAATTGTCACACCCATATTCAGGGAGATTCTCACGTGTTCATCTTTGTGTCTTATACAGATCCCAGAGACGACATCGTTCTGTGTGTGTGACTTCGCCAAAGCCATCTGTACGTGCTTTGTGAGGATGGGAGAAGGAGACGAAAAACACACAGTTTGTATGACTGCGTGTTTATGTTCAGGCACACCTTAAAAAAAAACAGCTTTGTGTCTGCTGTGTATCGGAAACTGCAGTCTCGCCCCATTTAGTCTGTCTTCCCCACTGATCATTATTCTCCAATATGCTACACAGGCATGACAAACGACAGTGCAAGTGCTCTCTCAACCAAGCTTTAATTACCGGCGCCTGCGCTCATCCGTAACTCTCGTCGACAGACAATGATGTAATAAATAAAGACATTAGTGGCGAGTTTAAAGGCAGTAAGCAACTTTTTTGCACATTTCTCAGAGAAGAAACTCCAGAGCATTTCGTCTCCTTCACGCACAAGTACGTACAGTACGTTATCACGCATACCATGAGTCCGCCACGATGGTTTTGCCATGCTATCAAGCAGCGAAATTGTCCGCCCATGTGGAGCCTGCATAGATTCTCGGCCGACCGAGAAGGAGGATAGCGTGTCCTGAAAAATTTCCCTAGAGCTCCTCCTTCTCTATTGGCGTACCTTTTCAATTTCCCCCCCCCCCTTCTGGAAAATTCCATCCGGGAATGGTCAAGAGGACCAGGATCACGAGGAAGAACCAGGCGTTCGCTCCCTCCTTCTCCTCGTGACCCAGGGCCATAAAGCTCCAAATTGGCATCATGTACTGAAGCATAAAGGGGTTGAGGAGGAGGAGGCAGAGGAACATGACCACACAACGATTTCGCCTCATTGTCTTTTTATGACTGGGCTGGAGAGTGAGGAAGAGAGGTAAAGCAGGGGTCTCCGCGGCGCAATATTTGATCAATATGCGCGTGATTCCCGCTTGTCTTGTTAGCGGGCGGCGAAATGATTGCGTGAAGCCAATCTATAAGTCAAGCCGGCGAGCTCCGGAGTGCCATGCAGGTGCTTACTGCCAAGTAGTGCCATTACCATAAAGAGAGCTTGTACCGGAGTGTTGGGTTAATTCACGATGCTCAATCAGGCGATTGAGTCGTAACAGGGGAACAAGGGCTTGTTTGCGATCCAAATTAAACGAGATAATTTATGGACCCACAGGACATACAGGGCCGGCGGGCCGGCCGGCCAGTCGGCCGGCAACCACGCAGGCAGGTAACCTTTACCTTGATGCCTGCTCCAGGAGACTGTCACGGCTCTGTCGTCAGAATGGCCCTGTCCATTGGGCTCGTCATGACATAATGTAAGGTTGAAACACACACACACACACACTCACTTGTACGTAAGTCTGCGCATGTCTTTGTGACACTGCACGCGCACTCCGAATAATAAAAGTGAACAAATCGGTCACGCAATCGCCATTGTTGATTCAGTGAAACGCGTTATTACCTCCCAGAAACATGGGAAAGGGGTTATTAATTGCAGGCAGTCACATTAATTGGCCTCTGTGTCTCTCCCCAAGACAAAAGCGACCGCAAAGTATCATCGACAAGCGCACAAAGCGCGTTAAAAGCTTCTCTCACATTCTGCTCACACACAGGAGACTTTTATGATGACTTACTGCTTATATTGCCAATTTTGTTCCTTTTGTCGCGTTCCTGGCTCAACAAAGCTCTCTTTTTCTTTCCTCAGGCTCGAGGAGATCGAAAAGTGCGCGTCCGTCGTCTTTTCCCTCGTTGAGTTATTATTATTGCGATAATGCTACCCACGCCAAGAAAACGATATTACTGGCTCTAGCTGTGGCTGCAGTCGTGGCTGTGACTGTAGCCGTAGCTGTAGTTGTCGCTGGAGCTCCTGCTCCTGCGAGCGAGGTAAGTGACTCCAATAAAGGAAGTCATTAGAAGGAGAGGCGGACCGGTTTTTATTCGGGCGATAATGAGCGGGCGAAGCAGCAACGAATTCTTGCGCCAGCTACTGCAACATGTGCATGAGCTTTGACAACTAGTCGGTCCCAGCGATGGCCGTCACCGCGACCGCCGCCACCGGCGTCGTCACCCACTCCGTGACCTCATGCAAAAGAGCTGCAGGTTTGGAGCAAAGCAGCCTTGTGTCTGCAGTTAAATAATGACATTTATGGTTGGAAGTGCGGCAGAAGCGCCTGTGACAGTCGACAGAAAGAGCAATCACTCGAAGGAAATTGTTTTATTCCACATGCTCGGGATGGATGGGTTAGTCAAAGCGAGTCAGCCCGGTTTTAATTAACAGCGTCGTCGGGAAGAGAGAGGCAGTAATCATTATCGCGCTAGAGGAAACGAGGTGGAGGGAGAAAAACCGATTTTGATGACTTCTCCCAGCAGCTGCGCAGTCTGAGGCAACGCGAGGCTCTTTTTTTTTCGGTAATGCCCTTTGTGTTGCTTTTTTTGGCAAGCAAAGAGAGGAGCCGTCAGAAGAAATCGAAGGATTTTCATTTATCATCGCTGATGTGCGCGGCCAGCGAGAGAAAAAGCAACCTCGCCGCGTCCTGCGTCGTGTGCGCAGACATGTGGGTCGCGCGCAGCATCAGGACAGATGCTTTATCTGCACCCCTGGAGAAGAGATTGAAAGCATCTCAGCATCCATTCTCTTTCTTAGATCCTTTCCTTCTCTTTTAGCAATTATGGCGATCGCCGTGGAGAAGGAACAAAAAAAAAGGGACTCCCCGGGACGGCCCCGGAATTGTTCTTCCCCACCTCCCGGCCGGTCCGAGGGGGGTCCGAACACCCGAAATGAATGAAACGATGCCGGGCAAGAATGGGGGGGTCATTTTATGACACCTCTTCGACCGAAACTGGATTTCGTGCGGGGAGAAGCAAAGGGATTATTACACACACACAGATAAAATGCCAACGCGATTGTTAATGACACCTCTAAAAGGTGGGGTGGGCCAGAGGAGCCCTCATCTGGAGCCCTGTAATTTTGACGAATCGAGTCCTGGGGAGGAGACAGACTTGATTGACATCCTCAAAAAGAGGAGCTACCGTGTGAGGAGAAAAAAAAAACCCCTCCGGATCAGTGTGAAAGTGATGGAATTTACACCCCCGGTGCGCTCCAGCCCGTAGGAGGTGTTGTGGAGGACGCGCACACAAAGACATGGGTTCTCCACGGCTCAAAGCTGTTGCGTTTTCTGCGTCTCACACAGCACGTACATATCTGGAGGTGCAACGACGACGACGACGACGACGACCACGACCACGACCACGACGGCGACGACGGCGATGGTCAATTATTGCGAGTGGGTAGGCAAGATCATTTTTTATCATCGACTCAGTCAGCCAGAGACTCCAACATCCGGCCATTACCACAGGGCTTCGTTACCAACGGTATGGACAGATAAAATATGGGATCTAAATTCTCTTTGACACCTCTTCTACCCCCCTGATATCACAGCCAGGGGTTGATTGGGAAAGGGGCCGGAATTCTTCGCTCTCATTTCGCTTCGCACGCATGGGCTCCTTCTGGTCTTGGGACGGCATCGTCGATGGCGGCGACCGCGGCGGCCACCTTTTTATTGCCGCCCAAGGCCACGATGGAGAAACCGTACTTAGGGACAAATGACACACACACGCGCAGTAGTAGCCGGCCAGGCCGAGGCTGCTGGCGGCCGTCTCCATGAGCTGAGATCGATGCAATCACTATGATTGCTGCCAGACCTGCGCACCTCGGACCTGCTGGAGGACTGTAAAATCAGCACAGTCGTAACTGTAACTACCATGCCAAGATTGCCGAATCTGATTGCTACGTTCAAGCTGGTCCCGCCAGTCGGTCCAATTAGTAACAAATCAAACATGGCCCCCTTGATTACCCTCTTTATTGCCTGAGTTCCACGACGATGGAGGAGGAGTCCGGCCCGCCAAAGATTTATGAGAAATGAGAACCCCTTATCGATCAGCTGCTTGCAGCGATCGCCGAGCGTGAAATCACACGATAAATTTTCACTCTCAGCCTTTTTTTTTTGGTCTTGGATGATGACAAAAAGTTGTCTTCTTTCCTCCTTGCCTGAGCTTCTGTTTACATGCGAATTAGGACGACGTCCTCTCTCTGCACAAACTTATCCTCTTCTTTCGTCTTTCCCTTTCTTGGCGTGTATTCCAACAAATGACGAGACTTATTCACGTCAGAGCAGCAGAGGAGACAAAGCATCGCCTATTTACAATGACAGAAACAGCTAAGAGGCAAATCCCCTGCAGGCCGCGCGCAGCAGCCCTGCTAAATGGAGAAAATTCCCCTTCTTTTCAGGAAGTCTGACACGCGCAGATGCTCCCGGCCCGAATTAATATTCAAGACGAATCAAAAAAGCTTGTTTTTATAAAGTGGCCCCATAACTCCTCTCCTACTTGTTCCGGAGGAGCCTGAAAGATGCCACCCGTCCTCTACCGGGAGAATGCAAATTCATAACGACGACAAGGGACAAAGGAGAGGGAAGAATTAAGAAGACATTTGCTCCTACTCAAGTCAAATTTTTTTTTTTTTTTAGCAGCAACCCTTCTGTGCTCCCAGAGAGAGAAAGAGCGAAGAAAAAGGCCATGCGAATATGAGAAGTTTCGCCTAAATTCCTAAGTCCTTTTGATGCCTCTCGGGAAAAGTATCCAAATTCAAACAAACATCAAAGTCCTCGTGTGCCTGAGCACGCGGTGTTAATTTACCTCCTTGGCCATTGTTTCAAAGTGGAGGCAGAGAGAGAACAAAACTGTAATGCAAAATGCTCGTGCGTCCGCGTCTGCACGCGCATGCAGAAACGGCTGAAGAGATGTGCTATTCTCTTCGGTGGCTTTCATGGCAATAAAGCCTCCGCAGCCTGCCACGCACTGGCTGGCGGTGCGCGCGCTGCACTGAGAGGTAGCACAGTGCTACAAACACATTACTTCCACCTAACCAGTCAAAGCTGGGGAAGAAAAGAAAGGAGACCAAGTTTTTGAGTCGCTGCATAGCGAAAAACTCGTGTAAATTAGAGCTTTCAGATTAATTAGACCCCCTTTCCTCACGCTTGTGCGTCCCCTGGAGAGCCAGAGGAAGCTGGAGGGATGATGCAAAGAGAGACGAATTCTCAATTACTTGGCTTTCAGCGGTAAAAGTTCAGAGAAGCGGATTTAATTTAGAAATGCGTGTGCCTGCCCAGGGCTTCTTTTTTTTCCCTCCTCTGTTCTCTCCACGCTGTTTGTTGATTAAGAAAACTTTGATCAAATATTCATTTTTGTGTGCAGTCTCTCAGGTGGAAGCAAGAAGAAGGCGGTAATGCCCGTATCGTCCTCGTCAGCAGCGATGCCATTATTATTCTTTGAAACTATCCAGAAGGCCTCGGAGCAAAAAGCAAACTTTTTCTCCCTCCAACGAAACTCATTGTCAACTTTTCATCTACGGAGGAAGAAGAGAAAAACCGGGCAAGCAGCGGATATGAAATCCGGAGGGGGGAAAGAGTGGGGAGAGAGCAAATTAGCAAGACTCGAAGGAAGGAAAGACGACGATGAAAGCATCGTCGTCAACATTTATTCCCCCCCCCCCTCAACAGAAAATGTTCCTCGGGCTTTGTAGAGAAGAAAAAAGGGATCTCGCGCAGTCTCCGCTATCTATGTTGCATTCTAAGGGAAGGACAAAAATCTGATTTCCGCTTCTTTGGATAGACAACAAAGGCAGAAATTAATTGGCCATTCTTCACCCGTTTTCACACTATGGAAATCAGGGGGGTGGCTGAAAGGGGGGGGGAGGAAATGGCGCATATTCGGGGCCAGTGATGGATGTTGAGGCTGGAGATTACGCTGAATTTGTACCGAAATCTTTGTCCTGTGAGAAAATGGAAGCCATGAATCGCCCTGAATGGAGGTGACCAAAAGAACCCATGAGAGTTGCGCACGCATCCCTTGTCAATGCTGCGCTGCTGTCGTCTTTTGTCGGCCCCAAAATTGTTGCCTGCACGCAAAGATTTTTATACACGCACAAAGATTATTATTCGTGGACGGACGTGGCCGCGTGGCCGCCAGAGCAAATAATGTGTTTTGTGTGCACAAGCAATTGCATCACTTTGAATTCCTCTGTCCGGAGCTGTGAGGCAATGTGTGAAGAATGTGTGAACATAAAAAAAGAAATAGAAGTTCCACTTCCCTCCCCCCCCCACCCCCCTCCATTTTTTTTTGCAATCACCCCCACTCATCTGTCCAAGTTTCCCCAGTGGGCAATTACGACTTATGAGTGGACTGGAGATAAGTTATTGCTTCCGTCAACGCTTGATCACTTATCCTCTCCCTCTCTGTCTGCTGTCCCTTTTCCTCAATTCGTCCCCAGATCACAGATGAAGCCCAGCCTAATCTCTCGGGAGGACCCGGTCTCAACTCGTCTCCCTGCCGCAGAATTAGTCGTGTGGATGGGTAATAAAGAAAAAGGCAATAATCTTCATCTGCCGCAAAAAAAGTCCTTGGGAAAAAAGAAAGTAGCAGCAGTGAGTACATCGCAACAGTCCCTCGATCTTTGCTACTGCGGCTTCTCTTCCTCAGTGTCTCAACTCCCACCAGACCCGATGGTCCAATCATAACCTAGCCTGACTTGGTTGCCGGAGAGCAGGGAAGAGAGTTATGACCTAATGTCTTTTATCTCCGTTATCACAGAAGGGGGCAGCAGGAGGCAAGAAATCGGCTCTACTTCTGTGCTCGCACGGTGCACTCAATATTGGCTCCCTAATGTGACCACTAAACGAGAACAAGGTCCAATATTGGCCATGATATTGCTGGGGAAAGAGCTGAAGGTGCCGCAGCGGAGAAAGCGTCTTCAACAAGTTTAGTGATCCGTGGAAGGGAAATTGCCAACCAGAGGAGTCACGGCCGGGAGGGGGGGGGG
>JAAUXU010048940.1_pt1 | contig 22105 bp, 20 predicted proteins | sample 7278151 | NCBI WGS metagenome assembly JAAUXU01 (sample SAMN14350113, study PRJNA611818) | marine sediment metagenome | isolation source: surface marine sediment (1.8m) | place: French Polynesia: Moorea | collected 2018-08 | reverse complement strand
GCCCTTCTCCTAGCAAAAAAAAATGCATTTCACTACTGAAAAAGTGACCTCAAAATGCGATTTTTTGTCTCTCAAGCAGGTGTACGCTCACTTTTGCACTGCACTGTAAGTACTGCAAAGCAAAAAGGCCTTGCATGACTCTAGCACCTGCGTAAACCTAAAACGAAAGCAAATAATGGAATTACCCTGACATCAAGCTTTACAATGATGTAGAAAGGGTTTGCGAATATCTCCGTAGCCCACTTAACTGCAGCACATTCAATTTCTCCAGCGTACGTGGTCCTCACTGTACTAATTTGCATTTCCCGTCTTTAGCTGGACCTGAAGTGTAGTGTTCAATTCTGTCCCCCCTCCCGTTTCGTGCGGCGAATTTCCTTTTAGGAGCTCTAGTTCTTTTTTTCTCTCCATCTGCGGCGACGGTTGCCGAATTCACTTTCTTTCAGGACATCCAAGAGCTCAAGTCCATACATTTGTCTTTTAGAAGTTGTGTTTTCTAGCGTTGAGCCTCATTTAACATGGGTCATATGATAGTTTGAAGAAAAGATAACAACGCTGCGTTAGCCCGAAAATGTCTCTGAGCCTCTATTTGCGTTCTTTTCCCCTTAGAATGGCTACTTGCGAAAATTTAGGTAACGACCGTAAGCTTTAAGCACTAAATTGGTTGTTTTTGGATGGTCTTAACGTCAGACACGGAGCATGTGATATAGCATACGAGAACGCAGGGGTGTCCGCATCAGGTTTGCCACTGCATAGTGTGGATCTTCGATCCATGTTTCGAGGAGGCTTTGGAAGCCTTCAAATTGTGCAGTTAAAGCCTTTACTAAGCTGGGGATCGAAACCACTTTTGATCCTACCTTGGGGCAGATTTTGGAGTCGTTTCCAGTCGTGGCAGCTACAGGAGTGTCAAATTTGATGCGGACACACCTGTACATACTTAGTGCCGCTGTTCCTGGCGATCCTCCAATTTATAGAGGTCTGCCAAATGGTTCCACTCAACTTTTGCCACGCGGGCAGAGTCGGATTTTTCACTTGGGCATATTTTTCTGTCCCTCTCTATCTCTTTAACCTATGCGGGTGAGGGAAGGATGACGGTGACAGATCCAAAATGGAAGAAAGACAAGTTGCTGTCAAGAAATCTCTTTTTCCCCCCCTGACTTTTCTCTCTCTTTGGTTGGAACATCTCGATTTTTCGGCAAGATGTGGTGAACCATAAAGTTAGCCAAGGAAATTTCCATCGTTCTCCAAGTTCGAGGTACACCAACAGGTCGTACTCGTACGTACTCTTTGCCGTGTAACCTCGTGAGAAATGAGAGCAGAGTGATGCACTGTACAGACAGGACGGTTAGTAAAAGAGACCAACACAAATTTCCCTCTGGGGGCAACACCATTGCTGCTACACTAGGCTCTCGATAAAGTGTGTGCCCGGATAAAATGAACCTCTCGGCACAGTAAACATTTCTGTGTAAACCGGTTTGGGGGCAACGTAAGTCACTCTGGGTGTAGTGAAGTGCCAAAAGTGGCAACTCTTGATATAGTGGAGCTTTAGCCCAAGTCAACCTCCCGAACAAAGGCCAAAGAAAGAAATTTCCAAAATGCTGTCAATTTTGTGTTGACAACATCAAGGTTCTGGAGGAAAAACCTCAGCCTGAAAGACAACTTTGACTTCACCCAACATGTGCATGGCGAACGCAGTGCAGATGTCGTGTCATTTGGTCATTGTATTGTAGCTTATGCTGAAGAGGGCATTATCCAGACTTTCAACTTCTACAGACTGCTTGGAGTTTTACTGTCACTCCAAATAGCCAAAAGTCGATTTCTCACTGAGTCTCACTTCCCGGGCCCTCTAATTTGTCTCTCCGGCTGTAGTGAACCTCTCGGTATAGAAAACTTTTTCCTGCTGACCACAGAGTTTGCTCTGTCGAGAGTCTATTCTACATTCTCCGCTTTCTCTGCTCGGCCCTTCTTGGCTTAGCTCAGTTAGCCCGTGCCTCCTCTTTTCACACAACAGAAAAAAAGAGTGAAATATCCTCTTGTCTCTGCCCGTTTTCTCTTTCACTTCCTAATTGGATGGAGGATCAAAAGAGCCTTTTTTCTCCCTTAAGCTTGCACAAGACGGGTTATTTTTGAACAGTCTTGTCGGGGGGGCGGAAGCAATTTGCGGAAACAGACGACAACGACAGGGTGTGCCAAGCAAACGCTCCCCAGCCTAGCAGCGCAGCAGCGCAGCAGCGCAGCAGCGCAGCAGCGCAGCAGCGACCTGACAAAGAAGAGCACTGGGGAATTGGTCTCCGGTTGTGTATCGACGCATGTGCAATATGGATCAGGAAGAATCAGCCTGCATTGGAGACGGCGGCAAACACGAACGCCAGCACGCAAAACACCTGGTATCAACGCAGTGATGGAAGGAGGAGTGGCACAGCTCCAATACAATGATATATATTTACTGTATATTGCCGAGTCGTATTGCAGCATCATATATTTTGGCTGAGGTGATTTGACCTGTCTGAGGTTAGGTTAGGTTGTCCGAGGGAGGGCGGCGACCCGAGGACAACATGCATGAGGCCGCGAAAGATTAAAAAAAGGCCATGTTTATATGTCCATGCATAAACGAGAATATGCTGCTTTCTCTCGTTTTATTTAGTGCGGAAGAGAAGATATGTTGAGATCATATCAGCTGAAATCATTGTATTTCTGATGAAAACTGAAACTATAAAACATATTTCAGTTGTTCGACGATATTTTCCACTGTTTTTGCAATGTGGCGCTCGGATGGACAGTGAGTGCATGCACCACTGTGTTTCTACACTACAATTTTTTCGGACAAACAACAATTTTGCAGTTTACTAGAGCTTGCCTGGCCATAATGGGCATGATACTTTTCTCATATTGACTGAGGTTTCGACGCGACCTCAGTCTTTGTCACATCGTCCTCGGCCCGTCAAAGTGAGGTCAAATCGCCTCAGTCAGAACTTGAAAAGTATAGTGCTACGAACGACCAGCCAATCTACAGTTGAGATATTTGGATCGTTGGAAAATGTCAATTGTACTTTGGTGGGGTCGCCTTGGGCATGGTTGAAGCTGGTACACTCCTGGTTTTTTGAAAAAAAAAAAAAGTATTTTTTACAATACTCAACTGGAGTTCTAACTCAAAGTTTCATAACACCCCGCATATAGTGTGCATAGAACACATTTCTTTTTTTTCCAGCCGTAACTTTGTTTAGATTGAGCTGCAGGAGTGGTTCACCCCTCTACGGAACCCTAACAATCTCCTCTGAAACCGAACTGAATGTGCTTTCGCTCTAGGACCACTCACAGGTCCATAATAGGGGAGCAAAGTTATGTAGTATAGCAGAGTTTACTGCAAAAAAGTTTGACTGCATTATGAAGAAATGAGTGGCTTGAGAGCAGAAATGCATATCAGTTCAGTTCTAGAGGAGATTCTTGCGGTTCCATGGAGGGGTGGCCTAAAAAGTGCGCATTGTACACACTACCTTCAGTATGTTATAAAGCTTTCAAGGAAACCCGAAAAGCTAAAGGATTTCATTGGACTGTTGTGCTTAAATATAATACTTATCATGTTAACTTGGCATTGAAGGCTGCTGTGACCTAATATCCTCATGTGCCAACATTACAAACCTTAAAATGCAGTGGGGCAAAGCTCATACTTAAAAATTGGGAAAACAGGGTTTTAAATGCTTGCCCTGAAGCCTTCAAAAAAGTTCTCAAACAGTTGTTGATACTTGCCTTGTGTAGTGAAACTTTAACCCAGATGGGGCAGGTTAAAAATTGACTTTTTAAAAAAAATTTGAAAATGCATTTGATCATTGGGGCTGAGGTAAGGTAGAGGGGCTTGAAGACTGCCAGGTCCGAAATACGCTGGTTTTGTGGAGGAACCATTCAGCACCCTGCAGCTTCGCATAAAGAGAACAATTCGTGAGAAGGATGAGGGCTTGACCTGCCAAAGGCTGCGTCATCAACCAAAACAAATGTCTCATACATGGGGAGAGAGGGATGGTGGCTGTGATTCATCGAGTCAGGTTGTTTGAGGACCTTGAAATCAATTATGATTCAGTAAATGTATGCAGCTTTCCTTTCCAGCTGAAGTCAAATCGTCCGAATCAATAAATTTAGTGCTAACTATTGTGCTGCGATTGTATATGCCATGCATCATGCCTCCTTCAACCCTCAAGGTTCACATTTGCTGAACTGACTGACGTTGTCACCAGGGATGTGACCGGGTCAGATCTGATTCGGGTTCAACCCAAGTCGGGCATCATTTTTTCCTGACTCGTGACAGACGCGCATCCCGGCCACTCAGCTCGGCCTGGTCCATGACCCGATTTTATAAATACTACTATGACACTTTCAGTCAGGGTGGGTCGTGTTTCTTCATGGAAATGTCAAGTAAGGCCTTAGAACACTTTCGTCAAATAGTTTCTTGTGGTTCAATTCCAGTAACCGAATAGTATTGTCAGTGACAGATAGCATCGTTTCATTAAATTGCTGTTTCATTGCCTGACCTGATCCAACCCAACCAATGGCTTTCAATATCCAACCCGATTCCACCTTTTGCTTCGTCTGACAAGCTGACTGGAGTCATTCCAGCTTTTGCTGACTCGGACTCGAGTCAGACCCGAAAATTATTGATCCGTTACATCACTAGTGGTCACCTCGCTGGCATCATGGAAGCGACTGCAGGGGAAGTAAGGTCATTACTCACCACTAAGCGTGGCCGGCTGAAGAATTAGAGATTTATCTTAAAGCAACTCAACGCATTCTAGTGGAGACCTGACTTTGAGAGAGAGGGAGGACCAGTGACATCCGAGGATAAAAACTGCCGACCTCCTTTTTTTTGCCGCCCTCTGAAATAAAGAAACCCGAGCCAACTTTTCTCTCCTTGCTGTTCCATTCAGTGAGCAGCTCAAACAGAAAATAATTTTTCAGAACTCTTTTCACGTACGTGCAGTACTGTTGTACTACATCCCTTTCCTCCTCCTCTCCCCTCCCTCCTCAGGGCAAAACAGGCGGTATAACTTTAACTCTACTCCGGAGTTTGCGACTCTCAAACTCTTCTTTAGGGTATAGCAAGAGCTGAAAAGAGGCCTTCTATATCTCAAATGATGCTGCTCTCTCTTTCTCTCCCTCCAACTCTTCCTTTTCAGTTTATAACCACACAGCTGCATTGAGACGTTTGTACGTACGAAAGAAAAGGTGAAGGACAGCCAAAATGGCTGGCAAATCCTCTGCATCTCTTCGTTGGTGAATCAGATCGCGCGGCTGACGAACTCGGGGCGGTTGGATTTGAACAGCGGCACTGAGCTTGACAGCAGTGCGCACTACTGAAGCTCCGCACTTATCCAAGTTTCGTGCTGGGCACTGGCGTGCCTTCTTCTCTTTCCAATCGATTCGCCACATCTCTCTTCTCTCAACTTTTGCTTCTCTCTCTCTTTCTTTCTCTCTGTAAAGTCAAGGCCATATTTTCTTATTTTAGTCACGGCTCGCGCTCTCCTCTTTCTGAGCTGAAGCTACTGCACTCTATCAAACATGTCGAGCCATGGTACACTGGAGGGCTATTCCTAGGTGGAAAAATAGTGGCGTAGAAAAATTACTCAAGGGGCTTTAGAACAGCACAACATGATGCGCTTCTGTACGAAGGAGCCTTTGCAGGCCCATCCATAGCAGGGGCAGCGGCGGCTGCACTGCAAACACGAACTAACGTACGAGATGAGACGACGGACGCTCTTTTCGTCCTCCACGACTGCGTGGACAGAAACTCTTGTAACTGCTGGAAATATCTTGATGAAGCTGGCCGGCGTGACGTGTTATGAAAACCGCCTCTTCCTGCTCTTCCTTCAGATCAGGTGCATGCTAAGCAGAGACATCAGGGTCTCCGGATCAGTCAGACACGATGTTAGAAAGTCTCGGCAGAAAATGTTAGGATTTTCCCATTTCAAAGTGTCCGGCGCTTGCTTCAACCCTCAGAAGAAAACTTTGACCACAACTTCACATCCAAGGTCATATAGTTCAGAGAGACCCATTGTGCTGTTTTTCTGCACCGGCAACTGTGACCAGCAAAAGCTGAAGTGGAGTTCAACAAGTTCATTGATGATGTTTTCATTCTCATTGGCTGCAGGGATTGCTCCCTGATGAGGATTACCAAGCACAAGAACGGCAACAGTGTCAAGATATGAATGTCACGGCTAGTGATGCACCTCCCCATGGCCTGTAAGATATACCAGGTGTGCAAGATCCGCCATGATGGTAGTGTTCATCAAATGTATCAGTGAAAAGTTCTTAGTCGCGTCAGTCATATTCGGGCAAAGTAGGGCACCTTTAACTCCGGGCCCAGATGTGGCTGGCCCGGAACTTGGGCTACGGTGCTCCGTACGCTTCGAATGAATGTCCGGTGCCAGGTCCTCATGATTATCATGTACACGGCTGACTTCGATACCGTTCTGCTCCTGATTTTGACTGATGGAGCAGACCCGTGTGCTTGAGGATGAAGCCATTGTGCTGGGCTATGGACCCAATTTGGGTGGCAGCGGCGACTGCGACCGCTACCACCCAAATTCAATACCTAACCATGACAATGGCAGTGGCTCGGCATGATCATCATTGCCTTCTAGGTCGAGGTGAGTTGGAGATTTAAATCCGGTCGCAGATCCGGTTAAATTTGACCATTTCACAAACTTTGCACGTGATTTTTGTGTGCGTCTGAAGTAGACACACCTTAACCTACGGACTGTTTGCCGTGACAATTGTGGGCGGGTTTTGTTCACATCTGACAAAACTTTAAAAAATGGGAAATGAGTTCTGTGATTGATATAATGTGCGAGGACCTGAACCTCAAAACCAACCCCGGACTTTCGAAACATACTGTAATAAGCATGTGCGCGTACAAAAGAAGGTATTATATTATTGTCCCTCAACATTCTATAGCGTTACCCACTTTCCGTCTGACTGTCACCTAACCTTTACATCTTCAACATGGTGCACCCTGAAATGCAGCTGCTGCGCAATGTCTGCAAGCAGGTATCAGTCACGAGACAAACTATACCACTGTGCGTGGGCGCTGTAGAGAAATTGAGCACGTTCTGTACGGATGAGCTGGGACCTTTGGTCCCTGGTTGAGCTGTGGTCGTTGTTAACTGTTGCTGGCGGGGTGCACAAACCTGTCCTCTAGCTGATTTCGAAGTCCTGCGAGCAGACGTCGTTGCAGTGAAATCTGGTGCTCACCTACTGTACCTAACGTACCTACGGCAGCCGACAAGGACGGCGCACCTAAATGCTGTCAGAAAATTACCTGGAGATGGTTGAGAGCTGTATCATTCCTGTCATTTTCACGAGAAGGGTAAATGTGTAGTGTGCAAAAAATGTCTAAATATTAGCCGCAATGCGGCAGATATTGCTGCTCGGGGTCCAAATGCAAAATCGCCATACTTGCACAACAATAAATAAAGCTGTATCGCACCGCATCCGTCTTTTAAGATGCGCTGTGGGACCCCATTTCCTTAATTGGGGCGCCCATAATGGACTTTACGCTGGTTTTGCCGTCAGATGACATCAATTGTTGGCCGGCATAAAAGGACCTCTTTCTATTCTCCGAGGAATTAAGGTCAGGCCAAACTAGCTTCTGGAACCTCAGACTATTGGTAGCAGCATACGTGGCGTCCATCTCTGTATTATCATGTAGAACCTTGTATGGCACGAACTTCGTATCACTTTGTTACAAGCATCAGTGGGGGCAACGCTTTTGTTGACTGTTTTGTCAAGGGAACGAGGAGACGTGACAAAGCGCTTCGAGAACCACAACTGCGACGGACGCTTTGCAACATCAAACAGTGGAGCATGACAACCATCTGGGTAAAGTTTGCAAGCTTTTTACTTACTTTCGAGATACTTGTCGAGTCTGTCGACCCACTCTTCCCAGTTTCCGTTGTAGGTTCCGTGACGATACCAGATGAGCGTGCTCTCCACGCGCTCTGGATCTGGCATAGGGCGGAACCCAACTCCTGGAAGAAAAATAACAAGACGACGGTCAGTAACATGTCCACCACACAGTTGGTGGAGCCCTGCAGAAACTTGAGGAGTGCGGGCTCGACCTTGAGCGCTGCACCACCACAAATGTACGTGGTGCAGTCATTGTACGGACGAACGCACGTATTCATCTCACTCTCGCATCGTAGCAGCGTGAATGTGTCTGCGACGAGAGTGGCGTGCCAGTCCATTACGCTTCTGCGAACTCAGTGCACTAGCTTCACCTTCTACCGTGGTGGTTCAGTAAAGCCTCTTCCTTCAAACAAACTTACGTACAGGGTGCCCTGGAGATGTTGCAAGTTTGGAAGCCTCCCCCAACAATGCATGAATTTGGCAATTCTCTCAGTATCTGCAGACTCTTAGGACTTACGTAGTCTCAGTGGTCTTGAACGCTAAATCTCTATCTCGGCTCCCTCATCACCAAGTTGCCTTGGCCTGCGAGGAACTGGCGGCCATTTTCGGCAACTTTTGTTAACGCCTTTGTAAACCTTGGTGTATGCACCAGCAGTAGCCTCAATGCCCGCCTGCTGGCACCATAAAAAAGCCTTAGAGTCGGTGGGTAGGGCCAGGAGAAATATAGCTGAAGTCCACTCAGCATAAGAGAAGAAGTGGGAATTCAAAATCTGCAACACCTCTAGGACACCCGGTACACGTACGCTACATACATGCGTGCTGAGAATGGGCGCGTGACAGAGAGAGATATACATCATTTGCACGTTCAAGTTAAGATCAACAGAAGCAGCACGAATCCGTACCGTACATACGAACCAGCTGTCTCGTTACACTTTGAGCTTGTACCATCCCATTACGCAGCCAACAGTAACAGCACTCGTATGTTTGACCGGAACAGTGCACTTCACATATAAGCGGTTGCCGGCTCATTGCAACCCACTGGAGAAAGCAGATTTTTACCGCATGAAACTGATCAGACAGTGGCAATTTTTCAAGTTGCAACTTTGCATCAGTGCAATCTTTGGGGGTCAGTTGATGGCAATTTCGAGGACATATTCTGTTCTGGTGTTTTGCTCCTCATCACTCGCACTCGTTGCAACGACAAAAAATTGCCAAACAAGAGTCTTCTGTCGTGAGCAAACATGTAGGGCCTCAGCCTTCCTCGGGCGAATGCAATCACAGTATTCCCTCAGTCCAAAAAGCAACGTCTACTTCTGCTTGGTGGCCTCCAGGACCCTCGAGATGTATGACACAAGAGGGACTTGTGTCTCAGGGTTTGTACAATTGGCTAGAGATGCTTTTCCCGTTGAAGCAACCAAGTTGGTGCTGATGAGAAGTCCGACAAGGCAGGACCTCGAGTTGCTCTTGTGGTCATGCTGCCAACTACACAACTGTTTCTGCGAAGAAAATGGACACAATCTCGAGGGGTAATGGGAATCTATCACGACCTTTGTGGTCAAACCATTGACGGCCAATTTCCTCACAGATACACGACAGAAACCGCACAAAACACGGTATTTCAATAAAGATTGTCCAGTGCATTTGGAGACGTGGCCAAGAATCAAGGTTTTTTTTTTAAAAAAAAAAATTAAATGGAGAAGTTAATTGTTGAGTTGTGCTATTAGTTCCATCGTCCATTCCATCATTCACCATAAATTGTGAATGAAATGAACTGCTTTGTTCCGTAATCTGCAAGCAGACATCCGTTTCGCAGGGCGGCGGAGGTCGTCATTTCAGGTTATTTTCGGATGTACGCAATTTCTGAAAATCGCCTTTTTTCGGTGTGCCAATCGATTCCGCAGACCCAAAGTAACCCCGCACCTACACCGGTGCATCCACTGTACAGACCGCACGCAAGCTACGTCCACGTGCTGCCGCACACTTGGTACGGCCGCACAATGCACATCACCGCATCGTCCTCCCCGTAGGTGAAGCAGGTCTCTTTATTTGTTAGGCGCCGGGCAACATTAGCTGGATACTTGTGTACGCCACCACGTAAGTGAGTTGAGCACAGAGCCAAATTGCCTCAATGAGGAATAAAGGAATTTCTTCTCTCCATCCAAAGGTTCAGTAATGTCCGATAAATTAAAAGAAATGTCGTCTTCTCCCCAGATAAGTGCAAAAGAGGGAGAAAGATGGGTACTTGAACGTCGGGGAGAGAAGTGTGTACCGTACTTCATGAAAGGACTCTTTCATTTTTGGCATGCACGCGGTATAGAAGGAGAAATCCTTGGTGAATCAGATGTGAGATAACCAGATAGAAAGTGCATCCAAGACCCCGCTGAATGTACAGAGTCTTCTCAAGCGATTGAAATGGACTGACAAAGAGGTAATTACGGATGCACGATAAGGTACTCGTGCACCAACTGCGTGTGCAGTCGGTCATTTTGCAAAGGTTGTGCGAGCAGCACTGTGCAGTACATTTTTCAAAATTAGGCTAACTAATTTGGGGATTCAGGTGTGCTGTCTCTTCCTCCCCAAGAGTCTTTTTTGGTGAAGAAAATGACTCACTTTTTTTCCAGGTAACGAAGTCCTTTACACAAGAAAATGAGGTGCTAGATTTTAATCGACGACCAAGGAAGAAGAATTGGTCTTAGAAGAAAGCAGTCGACAGCTTAGGAAGTAAACAGAACTCACTTCTTTAAAGCTAAACTTAAAAGTCCTTACTGATGTGCTTGTGATGGATGACCACCAGCACCTTGATGACCACGGCGAGGATGAAGACGGAGAGGAAGAACAGAAAGAAGGAACAGATGAGGAGTCCGTACACACGGCGGTTCATGGTGGGGGAGAACTTTTTCGAGGAAGTAGTTGCTTCCTCCTTGCAACTTCGCCAAGTGACGCTGACGTTCTTAAACTTGTTTTCTCCGCCTCTTCTTCATGGTAACGTTATTACAGTGTGCATACGTTCTGCCTGCCTGCCTGCCTGCCTGTCCACGAGTCTAACATTGCTGGAGATGTCTAAAATGTGCAGAAAAGCACCCTCTATTGGCGACAGTAGTAAATTCTTTCGAAACTCCCCCAAAGAGTAACTTTCCAGGACAAGACAATCTTCCAAACTTTGTCGCCCTGGCTGAAATTTTTGGATGAAATGATAAAGGCGTCCTTAGATGGTGACGAAGACTTTCTTGCTTTTTCTGAACATTACATTGCTGCGGTGGTATGTGAGTTAGAGAGCGAAAGATAGGGTAGAGGCAAGACCCTCTGCCGGGCGCGCCTGTTGGTCAGGGCAACAGTGCACAAGACGTGCCAAAGGAGATGTACCAAGTAGGGTTACCAAACTGCATCAAGATAACTGACTGATTCAAAGTCATAAGGGGACTTGTGAACCCCAAGCTACATTTTTCATGATAAGCAGCAACTCTGTCATCACGAAACAAGTAAACAAATGACATGTGCAAGGTTCCCTTTTGGCATAATTTATGAGTGGTAATGATTCTCCAACCATCACTTTATTTAGAGAAGGATTCGTTTTATGCGCTTGTACACGTTGGCAAATCTGCTGTGTCGGCCAAATCTGCACGTGATGGTGTGTGTGTCTTCTCTCTACCGTACGAGACTAGTAAGCAGCTGATCAGTCTAGCCACGAATTACCCTGCTACAGTCAAAGCAGAACGTTTCACGCTCAATTCACGTTGGCTTTGGATGACAAACGTTTAGTGGCTGACGCAACACAATTGTCAATGATGTTTCTGCTGAGACGTTTGAGAGTATGCGAACGAAAAAAACTTGACGCGTAGTAACGATTCTCCACTTTCCAGGAAGAAACTGCATCTTGACGTGCTGTAAATTACCCAACAAACGCCACGGCTTTAATAACCGCCCCTCCTCCCCCCTCCCCCTTGGTGGGTGCAGTTCTAATAATCCCCCCTCCCAACACACACCCAATTTCGTTTAGCACATGCAACATGGTAAGACTGTGCGATGTTCCAAAGTAATCGACATTGCGATAGTGGATATATATCGAGATCACATAGCGCGAAACTCGATATATCGAGACCAAATGGAGTGAAAGTCGATATATCGAGACCTAATATTGCGACATTCGATATCTTGCAAATATCGAAATCGCGATACAAATGAGCAGCTGGTATCGCAATACACTTTGTCCTCATGACTATTTTTCTAAAAAAGGCCTTTTTGAACGCTGTGCTCTACAAAAAAGATCCCCTGAGCTTATAAGGGATAATTTACGGCATGTTGTACAGCCACAGTCGACAATACAACCGACAGAACACTCTCAATTGATTGATGCATATGTTAAACATGATTTTGTTCCTTTTATATGTAAGGCTATGTCAATTTTTTTCAGTCTCTGTCGGCGTGCATTATTTGTTGCAAGACTCCACTTGAAGCCATTTGGGTCAAATGAACAACTGATCAGCTTTTGGGTCGGGCCCCAGTCTGTCTCCAAGGTTTTATCTACGGCGAAAATAGGCATGTTAAGTCTGCGTTTCCAGATGCTCAACTACTGCACTGCAAAAATGTTGTTTATTGGTCTAGCTTAATTGTGTAGTCAACTCTGGACTTCATCAAAACGAAATCCTGAATTTCGACAATCACTGGTGGAAAAAAATTTTGGCATTACTGTGGCGATGGTTTCCAACTCATCAACAACAGGTTGCCTTTCTTGACCAATTTTATTCCAGTCACGGCAGCAAGGGCATTGCCGAGCACTTCTCACATGGCAGGATGAATGTGCTCGAGGAACCTAAGTGACTTGGGCAATCCTTCAATTTAGTCGGAACTTTTGGTTTAGAAAAGTTTCGGCTGGAGACGCTGACTTGATTAAATCGAGAGTCGACTTTGTCCGTCATTCGATGTATATAAATACCACATGCGTGTTCTCTTACCTGGGTTTTCTCCGATGATTCCATTCTTGTTCTGCCATTTGGGCTGTACGTCATCGAGCGTCTGGTAGAAGATGAACAGCATGGCTATGAAGTAGCCGGTCAGTAGCGTGTAGTAGATCAAGTAGAACAGACCAATCTTAACTGAAAGAAAGAAGAAAGCCACCTTGACGAATGTCTTATCGGAAACAAAGTTGGGCAATTTGTTAGGAAAATGGCCCTGCTGATGATACCTTTTACCCCGTGTGCGAGCCAAGGGGTGCGGATCGTTGATGCCCAGAATTATCCCGGCGTTAAGTTAATCTGACGTGCTTCAACGCTCCCGTTTCATAAAAGTTTGGTCTTAATCCATGTTGAAACTTTTTTTTCACATTCAGAAATAGCTAAACAAGTAGAAGATTCATTAAAACTTTTGTGCCTTCACTCATAACCAGGCAGAAAAAGTACAAAAGCAGCCCCGCTACGGGAAGGCCTCATTGATAGACATTTAGAGGCCTTGACTATCCCTGGTGCTGCCTTCAGCTGATGGTCTCCAAGGCGTTGTGACGTTGCCAAATTTTAAGTCAGGCGTACGTACTAGGATGCAGGAAGACAATTATTTCCCCGTCGATCAACGTCACAGCACCATGTTTTGAAAAAAAATGGAGTCTCCTGCGAGATTGACGATCGAACAGTCGATTCCAACGAGCTGTTGCGCAACCCGGACTCCTCCCGCGCTCACTCCCCGACAACATGGCTCGGACTTGCCAATCGTAAAAGCAGAGTAGAAAACCAAACACTCTCTAAGTGCCTCTTTTGTGCCTCACTAATCCTTAACCTTCGGCCCATTATCAGTGCGAAGGTTTGTTGGAGAACTTTGACACAAGCTTAACTTTCCTCATCCGCTCCTTCTGTTGTTGGTAGCTGGAGGTTTGCAGTCTGGCACTGCACCTTGTACGCAGACGCGTACCTAGTGCTTAATAAGGAACTAACAACAGCGCTGAGCATTCCAATTCAAAACGTAAATTATGCAAACTCAATTTACCACGAAAATGGAAAATACTGAGGCCTTGGAACTTCCAGGTCGTGCATGAACAAAGGGAGACTTCCGACCTCGAATACACTCATAGTACTAGTACATACGTACGTGGGTACTTTTATAAATGCAATCGAGGTGAGCTTGACAAGGGCTCCGATGGAAGATGCTTCGGACGTAGTAGGTACGTAGTGTTCATACATGTACAACATCATACATGCTTGCTTGCGCGCCATCAACTGCGCATGCCTGTAGACGGGCAGCCAAAGTATGTACCGAGAGTCTTTACAGAGGCCACTTTGTTCTTCGGACAATTGTTTCAAGTGCCGCATGCACGCAAAAGTTCTTTTCCTTCTCTTACATCATCACTGAAATGCGCACCAATTTGTGCACGCGGTGCAAGGCACGACTTTGCGGGAAACATCTCGTGTCCATGATGCCACTCAAAAACAAGTCCAACTTTAGAGGAAAGCTTCAACTGAGGATTGAGGAAAAGTCGATTTTTCATTGCTCAGACCACCAAGGGATCAGCCATCGCCAACGTCTCTGGAGCAGATTTTCTTTGGGGAAAAGCTCTTTTTTTCTCGTGAGGAAAAGAAGCTACCTTAATTCCTTTTCCAAGTCTTCCTAAGGTATGGGCGCATACCACTAACTGTCACGGTTGGGCTGTTTCAATTCCGACTGGCTGCTTGGCTTTAACCGAAGATAAGAGAACCATTTCCACTATCCTTCTGTGCTTGCTCACTTCTTACATGCATTTAGGAATAGCGCACACGCGCGCTATTGTGAGCGCAGGTCGGCTGCGTGGCTGAGGCAACGCGCAGGACGACGAAATGACTCAAAACTGCTTCCAGGACTAGTCCGCAAAAGGAATTCTAACGAGAGCGTAGTCATTCGCTTAGGCTGCACCTAACTTTGCTTGCCTTGCTTGATTATGGACCGGCGACGATTTCCTTGCCCCGACTGGAGGAGGCAGGGCTTTTTTTTACGAGATTACTAGAGTGGAGCAAAAAAAAAAAGAAAGCTGCCTTCCTTGCATGCTTGCCAATACTAAGTCGTCCCGGTAGAAAGAACCCTCATGGAGCGACTGCCAAATATTTACTGAGGTACAGGGAGATCAAATTTTCGCCGTTGTAAGATCTCATATGGTGCTGTGGGCGGGGGGGAAGGTGGAGGAGGGCCCGAACCCGCTGGGGAGAGGCCTGAACAGTATGCGTTGCCGTCAATTGCCAACACACGCGATCTCTCAATTAGCAGTGTGGCCTCTGCCTTCACCTCCTCCCAGAAATGACGGATCGAATCGTGAATTGAGAAATCGAAAGAGCAACTTTCGTTCAGTCCCGTGATAGCTGTTTCAAGCTATACTTTTGGTCCAGGTAGCTCTGGAAAGTTATGATCAATGGCCTCCTTGACGTCGTCGCGTAATTTCCATGTATCCAGCCGCAATCGCTTCATCGTGGAGGGAAATCAGATCTCTGACAGACACCAAAGCTGCAGCTGCTGGATGAAGAGATAAAAATAAACACAACTTAAAAAGCCCTTTAGAAGTCGAAACTTTTCCAATCAACCCGATCATGCCCCCGGTGGAAGCTGTAGTTTTAGTAAAAAGGCATCAAGGAAATATGGGATTCATCAGTTGGAAAGACCAGATTCTGGCGCTTTTGACTGCATCACTCCTGTGGCAGGCTGAGTGTGGAACGAGGGTAGAAGACTGATCTACGTGACTTCCCTATAGGGAGACCCGCAGAGGGCTGCTTTGAGCTGGAGCGCATGAGTTGGCCCTCATAACACGTTCTCTGCAGCACCAACAGCCGCAGCGGTTTTTGGCTGCCCAGGGGTCATTGGAAAATGCGTATGCTCTTGTCATTCGAGGCCGATTTGGTCGGTCAATGCAAATTTGTGTGGGGAAGCAGCAAGGCCTGCAGCCAAGCAAACTCGTGCGCACACTCAATGAATCTTGTGTTTGTGTCTTGTGCATGTAGTGAACGCATAGAGAGAAATATACTATCAGTGACTGGAGTAAGCTTGCTTGCTGTCTTGAATGACAAGAACCTGTTGTTGACCGAACGCTTGGCGACCCCTGCGTCGACGTCGGATTGTTCCGCGGCGAGGAAAGCAGAGCAATGAAGAAAGTACTTGTTTGGAAGAAGATTTCGGAAAAAAAAAGAAAACCATTATCGCCTAGCTCTGTTTACTCGAGCAAGGAACGGCCTCGCCCACGGCCTCGGCCCGTCTGGGAGGACAAAAACAGGTCGTGATCCGGTGACCCCTTTGCCGTCAGCGACGACGACTCGATATTCTCGATCTGGGATACAGCAATTTACAGACTGACGACTCGCATTCGACCCAAAGCAAAGCACGGGGAGACGGGTACTTATATGCTCTTGATTCGAGCAATGGGGCACTTGGTGATGAACGACTTTTATCCGCTAGTCGCGCAGATCTCTTCATTATGTAAGAAACAAGCTCCTTTTACTGCACGGATAACGGCAAGAGTTAGGATTGACCATAGCGAAAATGGGCGACAAAAATGGCGAATCGCCAATCCCTCCTTGATCAGTTCCGAGTCTCGACTTCTCCCAACATGGTGCGATTGCGACATAGCATGAAAAAGTTGTCACGCGGTCCAGATAAGGATGTACCACGACGATAAGATTCTTTAGGCAGTGCTTAAGTGGCACAAATGCAGCATAAAGATCAGTTCTACGTCGTATGCTTGAATGTGCCCCTAATGAGAACTTCCAGCAAATTGCAATGATGAAGGTCATGCAAAAAGGTAGAACAAGGTTGGATGGCAGCTTCCTCCAATGCTACACCGTTCCACTTTAAGGGGACGGAAGTCGAAGTAGATGAGCTAACAAAAGTAACTACATCTAAAAAGACATCGAGCATGCTGGCTGGGATTTGCCCATCACACGCAAACCCGCAGTGCATTCACGTCACAAATTCACTATGTACGCGTTCCAAATAATCAATAATTTAATGACGGCCATAGCGAAAGGGTGAAGAAATTCCCAAGAAGTCGCAGAATATCTTGTGACACACACAATGCTGCGTGCAGGGACAGGAACAGACAGAGAGAACTGGGAAGTCAACAATAATGGCAAAACAGCTCTGCCCTGCCTCGGCCGAATCCATGCGCATTGCCTCCTACTTCAGACAGAACGTCACGTATCCTACAGCAGTATGCTTATCCCTTCCACTGGTGCCGCCAGCATTGTCGCGCCATGCGTAGACAAATTTCTGTTTTCCCCTACAAAAACGTGAAAGGCCTCCGATTCTGCTTCTTCGGCTCTCTCTTGGCCTCTGCCACTGCCTCATGGGCTGCCTTGGCCTGTCCCACTGCTCTGGCCTGTCCCACTGCCCTGGCCTGTCCCACTGCCCTGGCCTGTCCCACTGCCCTGGCCTGTCCCACTGCCCTGGCCTGTCCCATTGCCCTGGCCTGTCCCATTGCCCTGGCCTGTCCCATTGCCCTGGCCTGTGCCACTGACCTGACCTGTGCCACTGTCTTGGCCTCTGACTCTTGGTCTTTTCTATGGCTTCTGCCTCTTGGTCTTTTTTATGGCTTCTGCCTCTTGGTCTTTTCCTTGGCCTCTGCATCTGCCTCTTGGGCTTTTCCTTGGCCTCTGCTTCTGCCTCTTGGGCTTTTCCTTGGCCTCTGCTCCTGCCTCTTCAGCTTTGCCTTGGCCTCTGCTCCTGCCTCTTGGGCTTTGCCTTGGCCTCTGCTCCTGCCTCTTCAGCTTTTCCTTGGCCTCCGATCAACAATGATGTATGCAACAAGGCCTAGTCTCACGGGACAATCATAAAGAAGAAAAAATAATCCGATGTCGAAAGAAAAGAAGAACGAAACGCTGGGGATGTTGAGCAACGAGACCTCGTCGTGGATTCTTGTTAGAGTGAGAAAATCCACGCTGAGAGACCAGAGCTTTAAGAGCCTGGCAGTGAAGAAACTGGTGGATTTTGCGGCATGCAAATCAGACGACGACTTCGTCGTCTGTAGGAAAAATTGTACAGAAAGCGTTCCATAGATTCAGCCAAGTCAAGAAAGAGAAGGGGTTATATAGTACAACATTGAACTAGAGGAGGTGGAGAAAAGGGGATTGGCTGGAAGGCCTCCCCTCTCTCTCCCAAACGAGAACTGCCTGCTGGAAGAGTGGAAGAGACTGGAAACGAGAAAGAGCTGCTCTCTGTTGGCACCATGCCTCTTCTTTCCTTGCTCGAGCTGTACACAATCCCGTCCTGCGAACGTATCTGCTTTACAGCGAGTGTATTGTAGTGCGTATGCAGTGGTTCGTACTATAGTAGAGTCACCAAGCTATTATGGCTCAAATCCGTCCAGAAGGGAGCCTCGTAGAGCGGAGATGAGGGACGCACAAACATGGGGAAGCACTTCTTGCCTTTTGGGCTGTCATCGTGGCAAAAAAAGATGATTGAGAGAGGCATTCAGTAATGACCTTAGCATTCTTTGTACGCAATTTCCAAGCAGTAGGATTTGAAATGCCGCGAGCTTGAAGGCATTTCTCCCAGCTCATCATGGACTCGTCAACTCTCGTGCTCTTGACGCATGCGCGCGCGCACCCGCGCACGTCCGTGTGGGAGACAGGCAGAGAGAAAGAGAGAGAGTGAGAGAGAGACATGCATGGAGGCTCTCTTCAGCTGGGCGCACACGGACGCCCAGTTTTGGGTTTTGTTTCCCACAGAAACCTGTCAAAAACAATCGATCTGCGACGTCGTTTTTATTTGCGTGCGTGTAGTGCAAGCAATTTTTCTGACTGAACTTTGGAAATTTCATTACACATGAGCACTCGAGTACAGTGAGGCAGTCGTTTAGCTTTTCCGTAGTTTGGTCCTGCGCATAGAGTAAAACACAGCGAGAAAAGATGTGAGAGGCGGGAGCCTTAGCTGGGTGCAGAAAAAAAGCCACATATTTTTTTTGCTCCTATCCTTGTGGTAATGACGACAAAGAGAAATTTACTGGTGGTAATACACACAAACACACAATATATATATATATATATATATATTAGTGTGCAAATATGAGGCTCTGTCGCAAACTGGGAATCTACATGGACATGTAAAATTTGCTACTGGATGGTATTTGAAGACTTCTCAGTCAAAATAACTGTAAAGAAGTCTTTTAGATTTGCCCCACATTACTTAAGGCTTGGTAATCATGGTGAGAGATAATGGTAGGTCAACAATCTAAAATGTAAATGGACATGCTAGTTAAATTCTAGATGTATGAAAGCAACGCAGTCAAATGAAATGGGAAAATAGTTCAATACGCGCATTTGGCGAAGCAGCATTTTCCGAACAAGTTGGCAGTATTTTTTTGGTACTGCCTTAGGAGTCCTGAGCTCTTGTTCACCACCCACTTTCTGTAAATAAGGATGGTGGAAAAGCAGCTCTTTTTTTCTAGACTAGAACTACTTACTCTGAACGAAATGAATGCAAAATGGACAATCTTAGGGAAAATAGAGTTTTAATGCTTGCCCCGAAGCTTCGAAAGTTTAAAACAGTTACTTGTGTGCTTGCCTTATGTCGTAAAACTTAAACCCCTTTGGGGCAGGGTTAAAATTGACTTCTTTGAAAAAGTATTTGACTACATCTTCATCATTTAACTTTAGGTAACAAACCTCTGCTGCACTCAGTCAAATTCCTAGATGGATTCTTTTCTGTCTAGCCTATGCATGGTTGTGTGTCTGTGTTTTCATTAAATCTAACCTGGCCAAACAAATCTCTCAATGGTCAACACATATGCCCTGAATACTTCTCTGTAAAACCATCTTAAGCACCTTAGAAATGCAACTTTGCCCACGGTTACACGGACACACTATACATACACTCCATGTTATTATTCAGAAGAGAAATTAGGTGGGCATTCAAGGCAACGTCAGCATGGGGCATGGGGCACGAACGGAGGCGTCGCAGTGTGTAAACATACCGAAGGTAAATCGTATTCGTAACATAAGAAGTGCAGAGGAAGTGAAGTAGGTGCTGTGGCGATCCCCAAGCACCTTATGGTCGTTCCCACTTGAAGTAAGAAGATTAATCATTTTCAGTGGAAGAAAAAGGTCCGGTCCTGGTTTTTCGCCAAGTAACAAGAACATAAACAAAGCGTGTTCTTTCATAATGCATGTGTTAATCTACCGTCGTCCTCAGAGCATCTAGTTCTGTTTTGATGCCAGAGACGACAGCTCATTTGGTTTAAGATTTTACCATGGACGTAAATAATCTGCGAAGAAGAGAAGTCACCAGGCCTGTAACTTAACGCTAAAAGGTGACCTGCATTAATCTTTGCACCAGCGTGTCACACTCCGCCACCTATGTTTCGCCACCTTGGTCTAAAAAACACTCAGTAACTGACTAAAGTATCCGGTGTCCTGTGTAATTATCATTGATCTTATCCTCAGTTCTCTAATTCATGTGTGGGACTGGGTCGGGTCTGTCCACCTGACACGCAATATCCCAGCTTAGGACAGGCTGCATGAGTCGAATGAGTAAACAAGAAAGCATTGAGTAATGCAATTGCTCGTCTTTCTCCGGTTGAGGTAGGTTACAGCCTGTTAGAAAAAGCCCCCTGTGTACGAAACACTTGTTCCCTTTTTTTATGACAGAACCGTACACTCCTTTCTTCTCCGAACGTCGTACAGTGATCGATATGCCATTGATAATTGATCATTGCAGCTACTTGTGTGCTGCTAGTAGGTACACTTAGCAGTTCCTCGCTGTCTCTCTCCACTTTGTATTGAACGGTGCACTCGGGCATCAGCACTGCATGTGCTGGTCACGACAACTTTCTTCCCATAGCATTTATTGCAGAGAAAAGTTCGACTTCCTGCGTTGAAAAGTTGAAAAGCAAACTGTTAAATATTACAGCACGTGGAAGATCAATCAGACGACTTAAGAATTCATCCTCCCCTTCAAATTATGAGAGACATCTAGCCAGTGAAGGCGCAGCAGCTGCAGACACAGAAAACACTCCTATCAGCTCTGCTCAAGGCATTAAAACCGAACCTACTGCATAACTCGTGAGGAGGGCAAAATTTCACATATTGTACGCGCACAACAATGCATGATACTATTGTGCGCAGTATTTGCGCAAAAGTGAGCGGAACCGAGGGAGGAGATAAAAACACGGGATTTTGCCCTCGCTTGCACGCACGCACGCACGCACGCACGCACGAAGATAGCGAAGAGAAAGTCAGCAGAGGAGACGACGACGACGACCACTATCGATTAAGTAATACAGCTGCTGCTGGTGCCACTGCAGAAAGGATACAGTGCTTTACATGTATGCTTGTGCAATCATATAGTACGCAAAGGGGACAGTTACACGTACAAGTCATGATTCAAGTTTTGGGCGGTGTCTTCCACCACATATGGGCGAACGACACCTAACGTTAAGGGGTGTGGGCAAATAAAGCGAAGAGTTTGAAAACAGTAGGTCTTCATCGAGCTACGCATGAAGCCAGACAAAGCATTAGCCAGCAACAGAAGCTGGAGTCCTTTCACCGTACGTACGATAGTATCCTCCTCAGAAAGTGAGTGAGTGAGCTGTGAAGTATGCGACGATTACACAGGACAATACGCTGACGAGGAAAAGCCGCTTTCCTCGGAGCTACGGACGAATCATAGACAAGAATCCCTTGCACCACACCCAATTTACGCACGTGCACGTAACATTGGCACGTGGCATTCAAGTCGCGTAAGCCCCAGTGCCTCCACCGCACAAGTTTACCTACGTACATAGTATGCATGCTCGAATTCATAGCAATCACAACTTACACCAACTCGTGCCGGTCCTGCCCATGAACTCCTTGGTTTCGCTGTTCCACATGAATCTCTTGAAACCCTCCCATCCTGGCAGCTCGACTGGCTTCTGCGCGAATTGGTACTGCACCGGTGGCGGCGCCGTTGGCGCGGCCGTTGCTGTGTCGGCAGCGGCCGCCCCTGTTTTCGCCGCGCCATCGGCGGCAGCTTTCGTGTCGTTGGTGGAGTTGGCCGCCGCTGGCTCTGACTTCTTTGTGGCATCGTCTCCTTCGCCGCCAGCCATATCTGTGGTGGAGGAAGCAGCAGAAGCACCCGCAGTAGTAGAGGCAGGAGAATCAGCGCCAGTCACAGTTTGAGTCAGAGCTCTGAGGAACAAATCTCCGCAAAGATTTATTAGCGCTGCCTCCATACACAGTTGCCGCTAGACTGGAGGACTCACACGATAACTTGTCTTGGGATGACTGGGTAGTGACTGACT